>MAAB01001357.1_pt1 | contig 27137 bp, 32 predicted proteins | sample 1115991 | NCBI WGS metagenome assembly MAAB01 (sample SAMN04961124, study PRJNA320927) | seawater metagenome | isolation source: sample BD02T18 sea water enriched with oil for 18 days | place: USA:Gulf of Mexico | collected 2013-07-27
TCTGACTGCATTAATGACGTAGGTAAATACACAGTCGCCACTAATGAATGATTGGTTTCAGGCATCACAAAGGCTTGTAAATCGTCACCATGGCCGTGATAACCTTCACTCGAAATCATACGATTTATGGTTGAAATATAACTATTTGAAGGCGCATCTAATTCAAACAGCACATAAGCATTGGCGGTGCCCGCACCTCTTGGGGCTTCATGTTCAAACCAAATCATATCGGTTGAAACACCCGCAAAATTAGCAATCAAAAAACGGTAAACGCCATCCGTGTGATAGTGGCTCAAAGTGTTAAAGGCATTACGAATACGCAAACGATAATCTTCAATATTTTCTAAATCCGCGCCGACCGTATCTATCCAATTATCTTGGTTAATTACCGTTAGACCATCAATTGAACAGTTACGGTAATAGCCTGTTTCTAGGTTATAAGCCCCACCCTCTGCCACCGCATTTACAGCCACATTTAAGCTAGTAACACCGACTTTAAACGTGGCATCCGTAATGGTTAGCAATTCGTAGACCGTGTTATTAATGGGATCGGTACTGATCAGGGTTCCCGCAGGTATCAGCAATTCAGCCGAACTATCAAGGCGTTCAAATAGCACACGACCAGCTAAGGTTTGAGCTTGTTTACGCTCCACCCCGTAACTATCCCCCCAAAGGTCAATAAACCCTTCACCGACAGTTTTTAAGAAAAACTGAGGCATAACGTTTTGTATAAGTAAATCGGTTAACCATTTAACGGGCTTGGTGGCCACAGCAGATATAAAGCGCCAGTTAGGGCTGTAAGCTGATTCGTTGGTAATGCTTGAGCCAGTATCAACAACCGTTTGCTTAAATTCAGCAGTGATGCTTTCTTCAGTGGTCGGTATGCCAGCATCTGTTAGCACTTTGTTAAAGTCACTCATTTAGCATTTACCCCCACGTTTATTTGTCCATATTTATATGTTGTTGCTGTGATGAAAAATAACTCAGTCTCGGCTTGTGTTATTTCAACAGTACCAGGCACAAGGCGTGTATCGTCTTCAATTAAAAGCGTGAGTTTCTGCAGGTTATATTTCACATCGATACTGTTTCTTTGGCCGATTATTTCTACCATCAAGCCGCTTTCACGTATTAAGTGTTTGATGTCTTGAGCAATGCAGTCAGCGTCATAAATAAGTTTTGGTTCACCGTTCGCATCAAAAGTCAGGTCATCATCAGTGATTAAATAGTCTACGTAATCCGCCATAATTACCCTGCCGCGAATGCCAGTTCATTAGCCAATGTTTGTCCGCTCATCGCTTGGCCATAATTGTTAACATGCACATCACCAATTGTTTTATTGCTATTTGATGTCGCGTTACTTATCTGACTAACCAAGCCTCCGCCCATCATTCGTGGCGCCGCATTATTTGACAGACTTGCAGGTGCTGAAACGGGTTTTGGCATATCTGTGCTGGTATCAATGTTGATACCAGGAATCATATTTATTTTGTCTATTAACCAATCAATAGAATCACCCAAAAATGAAAATACATTGATGCTACCAATCCAATTTTTGAACGATAACCACCACACGGATAATTTATTCCATACGGCTAACACGCCATCGATAAGGCCAAGTGGATTAAGTAATAATTGAAAGGCTGACCCAATATCAAGAGATGCAAACCAACCTGTAAGGGACTGCCACCATTCAGGAATTTTATTCCATACGGCTAACACACCATCGATAAGGGCAAAAGGGCTAAGAAGTAATTGAAAGGTCGATCCAATATCAAGGGATGCAAACCAGTCTGTAAGGGACTGCCACCATTCAGGGATTTTATTCCATAGGGCTAACACGCCATCGATAAGACCAAACGGATCAAGCAGTAATTGAAAGGCCGACCCAATATCAAGGGATGCAAACCAATTTGTTAGAGATTGCCACCATTCAGGGATTTCATGCCAAACCGCTAATACACCATCGATAAGGCCAAACGGATCAAGCAGTAATTGAAAGGCAGACCCGATATCAAGGGATGCAAACCAACCTGTTAGAGACTGCCACCATTCAGGGATTTTGTTCCAAACTGCTAATACACCATCGATAAGACCAAAGGGATCAATTAACGATTTAAACGCAGAGCCCATATCAAGAGACGTAAACCAACTTGTTAGGGCTTGCCACCATTCAGGTATTTTGTCCCAGACAGCTAACACGGCATCGACAAAGTTAAATACACCGATAAAATCAAGAAAGATCGCTCCCCACTCAACTAATTTACTGGTCCATTCATCCCAATACACCACTGCAGCTATCACAGCGGCAGTAAGGGCAATAACGCCAACCACTATCCAAGTAATAGGGTTTGCCCAAAGTGCAGCAGCCATCCCTGTTAAACCACCGTTAAAGATCCACATTGTCGCTGCAGCTAACTTAGATTGAAGCATCATGGCTTTGAGGCTTCCAAGCATGCCCAGTAAACCAAATTTGGCTGTGGCCATAATGCCATTACCTAATGCAATAGACAGGTTCATTGCTGCCCAACCTGCTTTTACGGCTGTGAGTAATGGGCCAAATGGCATGAGTGCAAACTTAGCAATCGCCATACTTGCAGACCAGCCAACAATCATAAATTTACTTAGACCGACCACAACCGATAGAGCAGAAATGCTGGCGACCAATACACCAATACCAATGACCCCTTTGATTACCCAACCTGTTAAGTGAGGGAACATATCCATCCACTTTGTGAGAGTGGTCATCGTTTGGGTGATTTGGTCATAAACAGGGGAGAACACACGTAATAAACGTTCGCCAAATTCCATGCGGAAGTTTTTAACAGAGGCAGCAGACTTATCCCATGGATCTGCGATGGATGCGGCCATTTTATTAATGTCATCTAACCCTTTTACATTTTTGATGCTTTCTAAATTACCCTTGAAAGTATCTAAACTACCCGCCATGGCAGCGAGCACTTGTTGCCCGTTCTTACCAAAGGCTTTTTGTAACATTTGCTGATCACCGGCTTTACTGAGATCACCAAACTTTCCTTGTAATTTGGTAATGATATCGACCATAGGAAGGGCTTTATTTTGGGTGTCAGTAAACTTCATACCCAACACGCCTTCAGCTTTGCTTATGTTTGCTAAAAAGGCTGAATAGGCGTTACCAGAACGACCACCTTGTACCATGGTGTTTTGTAAAAAGCCCATTACAGCGAGTTGTTCTTCAAGGGGGACTTTCATTGCTGTCGCTTGTTTACCAATGTTCTTCATGGCTTCACCCATTTGAGTACCATCAGTATTAAATAGCTGTACGGCCTTCGCTGTTTTACTAATCAACTTATCCATGAAGGCTGTTTTTCCGATCGCTTTTGCTTCGAGTGCATGGATATTAAACATTTGACCAACATACGCATTGGTAGACTCTAAACCGCCTTTCGTTGCCGTCGCCAGTAAGGTTGATTTATTGGCTAACATGCTAAGTTCATTCCCTTTTAAACCAGAAATGGCGCTTTGTAATTTATAAGATGCGTTAACGATCTCCATGGCATCGCTGCCATATTGAACAGCCGTGTCCATACTGGTTTTACGAAGATGTTCTAAAGCAGTATTTTCAACACCCAAACTCGCAATGGTGCCAAGTGCGGTACGCATCTCTTTCGCCGGAGCGAGCATTTTCTCAAACGCATAACCCACAGAGAAAAGCCCAGCCACACCGTAACCTATCTTTTGATAGCCGGTTTGAATGTTGCTGGTCACTGTGTCCATTGTTTGCATCATTTGGCCAGCAGGTCCTGAAACCTTATCGAGCAGACTAACGATGAAATCGAGACGTTGCGCTTGAGACATTTATAAAACCTTACTTATTCCATTGGCGATGGCATTGCTCATTTGTTCCCAATACCGCTCATCTAAAAAGAGTGCTTCAGCCGCTGAATTCTCATTAAATTCTTCGCCTGGTAACCAGTGCTTCACCAGGCACATAACCTGGTGGAGCCCGTTGTTTTTTATTTGCTTAGCGAGGTCTTCGGCTTTTTTATCTTCACCGTTAAATTGCCCGATATTTCAGCAGTCACTTGTCCAACGATGAGTAATACCAGCATGCCGTTTGGTTTCTTATCCACTAAGACCAATTCTTTAAAGGTCGCTTTGTCTTCAGCATTGACTGTGTTGATCAAAAAATTATAAGCAGGACCAATTTTATCGTTGGGTGTTTGGTTATTTAGAAACTCGTTGTAAGCTTCCATATCGACGTCAAATCGAATGTCTTTCTCGTTATCTTCTTCACCGAGTGTGATTGTGATTAATGGCATTCTCTTACTCCTGGCTATTGGTTCTATATACTTTTTTAAAGAGCTCTTCGATCTTTGTCTCAAGTCGAGCAGCTAGCGTGTTTATTTCTTCTTTATGTGCGAACTTTTCAGCCGCCTCTAGCTTGTATAACCACAATTCTCGTTCATTGCGGCTTGTACGTTGAAAGAGGAAAATCAAAAAGCCCACTAACCCCGATGTAACGGATGAGAGAACAAACATAATGATCGTCATCGTAGCGGGAGACAGCTCCATAAAACGTTCCTTTTATTTTCGAAAAACCTGCCTGATACCACCTATCGCGTGCTCAATAGACTGTCCTGTAGCCGCTGCATAGCGTGAATGTTTTTCTTTTGTTCGCATGCCAAAGTAAGCCCTTAAAAGTGCTGTTGGTGTTCCTAAAATGGCGAGCATGAGAGGCCAACTATCAGCCAGTTGTTCCAGTGATTCAGCATCTTTCATCCACACCGCTCTGCCCCAAATCACCATCATGAAAACGACGGCGATCAATACCGCCCATGCCATCATATAAGCAATGTTTGGTCGCATATTGGCAGTAGGCGTTTCGGCAGAAACCATTGCCTGCAGTTTATCGACTGAGGCATTAATTTCGGCTAATTCAATGTCGAATTCTTTTTCAATAACCGCTCTTTGGTTGTCATCCATGCCTTCGTAAGCGTTAAGGATCTCTTTACCTGTGGCTGTTTTGATATCTAATTTTTTATCATCAGGAAGGAGGGCATTAACGACTTTGGCTGCTGCTGCGACACCAGGGATGACTGCCCCAACGGCATTTAATGCGCTGTTCAAAAAAGAGGAAATACTCATAGCTGGTCCTCAGTTAACAAGGTGTAACTAAAACGTGCACCATAGGTTTGAGCGCTCTTGTTTACCAAAGCCATAAGTAATGCAAAGTCCACAGGGTCGGCTAAAACTTGGCAACCTGCAGACCATCTATCTACTTGAACGCTTAATGAATTAGGGTTTGCATGGTGGCAATTAATGCCAAAATAGCCTGTTTCAGTGTCTGATTTTTTATCTAATTCAGCATCACCATCATTGTCTCGGTAAACCGTTAGTTCGCCACGTTGAACAAGTGCTTTGTATTTGCCTTGATGGTTTCCTATTTCCCAACATGAAGGATGATGTCCTGGTACTAACCAAGCACAGCCATCCACGTTCAATGGCTGTTCGCGGTAATAAACACCAGGATCAGTGGTGCAAGGGAAATCATAGACATGTTGTTTGCCATCAATACTGAACAGCACAAAGAAGCGATCATTAAAGGTATTTGCATTTGTGTCATTAGATCGCACACCCACTAATGTAATGTTCCAGTCACCCTTAAAAACAGGGTGATTGTGTCTCTTCATAGCGTCTAACAAGTTTTTTGTAGAAATATTCATAGGGTAGGGCCTTTATTATAAAAGTCGGGTGTCGTGGCTGCTTAAGTACGACACACCATCAACTTTGACGAAGTCAGAACCTGTTACATTGAATGGCAGTTTGATCTTATTTTGGTCGCTGCCATTGGGATCAATATTCATCAAATCTGAAATCGTTAATAAACAATCGAACAGTTCCACTCTGTGAACTTCGCCTTTTACAAGCCCTGTTACGCCAATATCAAAAGGCTCTAGTTCACGCCAACTTCCAGCCGCCGCTGCAGCTGCATTTATCAAGTTGAAGTTCTTGATACTTAATTCAACTTCGCCAGAGCAGTCCACATCGCCATTGGCATAATCCACAGGTATGCCGTTTTCTTTTATGACTTTGCGGTTGTCTGTGATTGATGCACTAAATGATTCAACACGTACTAGAAAATCACCTATCATCACGTCAAAATCTTTACCAGTTAATCTCATTGTTTGCTCCTACGTAGGGTCGGATAGGTCCAACATAATGTTGGCAGTTAGGTCTTTAGGGATGGTGTACGGTTGCGCCACCATATAAATCTCGACTTTTTCCCGTGTCACCCACGTAATCGCAATATCACCGTCTTTAGGTTTTTGAATTTCGGAGGGAAACGTCATGCCGTTAAATTCAGTTGATTTGCTCATAATACGCAGAGGGCGTGTCAGCTTTTTGAGTGCCCAGGCTTCGCCGCTTGTCGTTGAGTTAAAACGACGATCACCCACCAAACCAATTAAAATAATGCGAACCATACGCGCCGCTTTATCGATGACACGCAAGTTTTCAATGACAGTGTAATCGCCACCCACTGCATCCAACATTTGACCGTCAGACCAATAAACACCTTCATAATCAGCATAAAAGGCCGGTACTGAAAAACGTTGATCGTTTAAGGCTTTTGCATGGGCGTTGGAATAGACAATCCCGTCTTTATCTGTGGGTAGGGTGCTTTGATCTTGGCCGATAATAGTACCCGTCGCGACTCGCATTGGTGTATCAGCAACACTGGTTTGAGCATTACACAAGCGCCCTGCATAGATACCCACAGCATCGTCGTAGATGTAAGGCACAATCGAAACCCGAAACGCGCTTAGCGAGTCAGTCAGGTTTTTAATATCCGTAATATAAGTGGACCAATTTTCACCACTGCCTGGTGTCGAATCAATTGCTCGAGCTGCTGCAATAAAAAATGCGCGTCGGCCATAGGTTGTCATTAAATCCATGGCTTTTGCCTGCATAGCGGTTAGCTCTGCCTGTGCTGTTACGGGGGTGCAAACAACAATGCCTTCAACTTTGATATTGTTATTCATCGCCAAATCAACAGCAGGGTCCCATAAAGAACCATCTGCAACAGGGATAGCCACACAAGCCCAGTTTTGTCCTGCATTTGCTTTGGCCGCTACGACCTGTCGCTTGATTTCAGAATCCGCTGCGCCCAATTCAACATCAAGATCGCTGTCTGTGTTCAAGAACAGCAGCGAGTCCACATTGGTTGCGCCTACACCGATATAGAGAAAGTAATTCTCAACGGTTGGAAAGGGGCCTTGCATTAAATTCAATGCATTAACTGCTATTTTACCGAGCGCCATGAGCGGTCTCCTATTTGTATTTATTCATTATTTCAATGAGGTATTGATTGATTTCACGTTGTGTCGCACCTAAAAAACTTCGTGCTGAAATTGTCACTCGTGCATCATCGTCAATACCGTCTTCTCTTCGCGCTTTTTTAAAACTTGATTTGCGCATAGAGGTCAAAATTATTGATGCCATCTTGGCGCTTACATTCCAGTTTTTGCGATTACCACCTTCTGCAGGTGTGCCTCGTATCCAGCGCATTGAGGCTATTTTTCCTTTACGCCCATTCTTGTTGGGTTGTCTAAATCCATTGGCAACAAGAGCGCGTGCCTGAAAGCGTGTCGCGGGGGCAAATTCAAGTGAAAACTTTGCCATCTCTGTTACTTTTTCATCATTCACATTCTCTTTTGAGCCATGCTGTATTCGCTTAGCAAGCCCTGCATTTGAAGCGCGTCGCCAACCAATTTCAGATGAGGTATCACCGACTTTAGTGACGGCTAAAAACCGTGCGAGACGGTCAATCTCATGTTTATCTTTCCATCCGTCAGGGCGATTACTAAAAGGTTTACCGTTTAGGTCTACCCGCTTTCTAACGCGCTTACGTGTGTCTCTAATCAGCTTGTAAGCCACGTATTTCAAAAGTTTTTTACGTTTCGCTCGCGGCAACTTTAGTAGTTCTATTTGCTTTTTTAAGGGTAAAAGCCCTTTTACATCGACTGTGATCTGGCTTGCCATTAGGCTTGTATCTCGCTTTCTTGCACATAAGATGTAACGGCATTATCTAGTCGGTACTTTTCGCCTTGGATCATTATTGGCCCGTTGTCATCGGGTACAGCAGTGATGTCTTCTTCAAATCGAATCGTGATATCAATGTCTGCTGTTTTGTTATCTAGCACATCCACATCTATTGATGGATTTGGTAAATCTGTATCGAAACGTTCTTCGTCGTTCTCAACTAACCAGGCACATACTTGAGCAAACAATAATTCTGCAGGGTGCCTGGTATGAGGAAAGCGTTCTATCATCAACACAGCATCATAGGTTTGGGTGTAAATGATCATTTGACCCTCTCCCAAATCCTTACAACGCGGTACGATTTGAGGGTTCTCTATCCAGGCATCAATGTTCTCTGCAGCGACATAATTAAGGTCGACTAAAAAGGCGGTTAATTGCTGCAACTTGATCATTTAGATCAGTTCCACATAAAAATTTGCTTTGGTGCTGTGAGATTCTTCAGGAAAGAAATTACGCATCAGTGACGCGACAGACTTCATACTTTCATCAAGCCAATATTGCTCAGTATCCTCTGACTCTTTTGCGTCGTTCTCTGCCTGTTTACGGCGGTTCATAGTTGAGAACTGTTGAAGTAAAAAAGCTTTGGCATAGCTATAAACGGCATGCTCGTAATGCACTTTTAAAGCAGGTTCACCATAGAGCGTTGTTTTAGAATCTAAGTAAGCCGTGAAGGTCGAAAACGACATGGCGAGCACGGCTTGTTTAACGCTATCTAGCTGTTCATTCAAACGTATTACTGCCAACGACATAGCCCATGAAATGGTGGAGTCAGCATACTCGGAAGGTATGCGGTATTTGTCCATCAGGTCACCCAAAGATAAGTCCAGCCAAAAGCCGTCATTTGTGACAGGTGCAGCGGTGGTTAATGTGGGTTTACCTGTAAGAGACATATCAAATACCTATCAACGAGTTTAAAAAGGTGCCAGAGCAAGACACTAAACAAAGCACACCTAAGGTGGCTTTATCTCGTGCATGCCAAGCTCCGGCAGGTGGAGCCTATTCAGTTGTTGCTTGTTCTTTTTGCTTGGCTAGTATCTTTTGTGCGCGTTCTTTCATGGTTTTAACGCCAGCCCCTTCAGGGTTTGCTGTTTCAGCACGTTCACATAGGGAGACACAGGCTTTAAAGTCTTCCTCGCGTTCTTTGTGCTTGGCTAGCATTGCATAGGCTTTACTGATTAATAGCGGGTGTAACTTCCAGCTTTTATCCCATTCATCTTGTTCAATGGTACTGATAAGGTCGTCTAAATATGGGCTAGCTGTCTGCTCTGCTTGGAGTTGGATTTTTGCCCATTCATAGGTCTCATCGATGATGAAAGTAGGTAGATCGCGTGAGAACTTTATAGGCAATTGGTTAGTGCCGGTGCGTACCAAGTAAGTGCCAATCGCTAGCGCTTTTTCGATATCATCAATATCGAATAACCACACCATGACTTGTACCGCGATATCACAGGGATAATCGTGTTCTTCGGTCACATAGTTTTCGACAAACGGCAAATAGTTAGGTAGCAGATGACGCTTAATTTCCTGCTTATCACTGAGTTTATTAACCCCTTTGATACGGGCAACATCGGTTTGCATAGCGGCTTGAAGCTGTTCAAAAAGGTTGATGTCCATAGAGGCACTTTGATCTGCGCCACTTGCCATATCGAACCCCAATAATGTCGCCTTACCGCCGTATAATTCAGGTTCTTCTTCGATTTGTTTTGCTTTTAATACAGCGAGTTTTCCAGTTCTTAAAGTTTTGCCTGTATTCACCGTTTGAGGGCGATTAACCGCTACTTTCACTGCTTTTACAGTGTCTTTAAGTTCATAGGGGTTAGGTTCACCCGCTTTAGCCGCAGCTTCAATTTGCTGTGCTTTAATTTCTTTTAATGTTGGCATTCTGTTATCCACCCAGTATTTTAAAAAATGGCCCTGTTGCTAGGGCCTAAACTGCCTTGCGATTAATTAAGCGAACGTAATATTTTCAATGAATGCTGCAGTCTCTTCGTCTTCCACCACATAGCCTTGGTTTGCTGAGTTGAAGTCTTGAACTTCGTTTAGCTCTGGCTTGTCTTTTTGGATGCGACGAATAGAAGAGTCCTGGTAATAAATGGATAGGTTATCTAGAGGTGTTACCAACAAAGAGCCATTTGGAAAGAACGGGGCATACATGCTCGGTAATCCGCCATAGGCTTTTGTAATACGTCCGGTTAACAAGGCTTTTTCAGTCGGTGTGTTGCCGTTCGCTTCAAAGTAGGTTTCATCTTGAGCGCTTAAAATATCAGAGCCTATGATGGCAACTAGATCTTTACGGTTACGGTGTTGAATAGGTAGCATTTCTTTGGCTTGGTGAATCAACACATCCAAATTTTTGATACCTGTACTTCCTAGCGCAATGGGTACACCTTCTGTACCGATCAAGTGCTGAGAGCCACCGTTGAATTCACGTAGAATTTGCAACCAGCCTTTGTTTAAATCTTGCAATAATGGGTTGGTTGAAATGTCAGTAGACACTTCAGCGCTAATTCCTGTCCAGCCTGCTTGCAACATGTCATTACTAATTGTTGTCCTGACTAATCGCATATAACGGATGGCAAAATCTTTGAATTTGGCCCACATATCAATCACGTTATATTTTAAAGCAACGTCGAATTCTGTTGGATAAAGTTCATAACCTTTTGCAGCGGTATTCAGTAGGTTTTTTGGTTTACGTTCATTGCCGCCGCCAGTATTAGTACGACTTCCCGCTCGACCAGATAAGCTTAAACCAACCTTTTCGCCCTTAATTTCGCTAACAGGAATGACATTGATTAACTTTAAAAAGTCATCGCCTTCTTCAACAATTTTTTCATAAACTGTTTGTGCAACACTGGGTGTGGCTGAAAAGTTTTGTCCCACTGATGGGTCGCGTGCTTGTACGTTAAAGGCTTGGGCGGTATCAGAAAAGTGCTGATCTAATCGGGTGCGGCCTTGGTTACTTAATGGCATGGTTTATTCCTTTATAAATTTAAATGAGTAATCGAAAATAAATGAGCGGCTAAATACAGGCGCTTAAATCTTTTCCATCACTGTCGTGTTCCCCACCATCAGTGCCTGGTTTCTCTTCTAATGCAGCCGTGAACTTTGTAGTCAAACTGTCTAACGCTGTTTTAAGTTCGGTATATTTGTCATCTTTAACAGGTGTTTCAGGGGCTTTATCTAGCTTTTCTTGAAGCTCTTTAACTTGCTGAGATAGGGCCGTTACTTGTTCTGACAGTCCACTTGTATTAGGTGGTGTCACTGGTGTTTTGTCATCACCAGGGAATGCTGATTTAAATTGTTTGCCTAATGCTTCTAGTTCGATTTGTAGTGCTTTAATTGCTGGTTTACTCATAGTGTCCTCGTCGGAATCTGATTGGCTTTTGAAAAATTTAACGAGGCCAGCAATAAGGCTTTTCTCATCACTGTCATCTTGTGAATCGTCGAAATTATGTGAGACGGCTTCGTAATATTGAGCAACCAAAACACCCGGTTCTTCAACTTGTGTTAAATGCACTTCACTGGTCGCCACTGAGGCAGGGTTATCTGTCGCGCCAAGGCCTGATAAATAAGTTTTTCCTGATTTTCGAAAATCAGGGAATAACTCCATTGATGTGAATATTTTTTGACCTGCCGCGTTAATGCTTTTGTAAATGTCGTTGGCTTCTATTTGTCCAAACAAATCCCAGCCGCCTTCGTCATTCTTTTCAGCGCGTACAGCAACTACTTTTCCGAAGTTGTACCAGCGATTATGGTCAGGCCAAATTAAAGCGGTGTAGAAATTAGGGTCGTAACTTTCAGCGGCTTGTTGAATGTCGGTATCTTTAATGACCCGTCCATCTATCGTGTCGCCACTGCGCCCAAATCTTAACCAAGCTGTTACTTTTTTCTTTGCCATCTCTATAAACCTTTAAACGTGTAAAGCACTTAAAATAAGGTGTTTTCGTTCTGATGTTGAAAATTCTAGGTGTTATTTTGTTGATACTCAACGGCCATTATTCCTAGTAATTCCTATATAAAACAATTCTCAATTAAGGAAGTTTGCATCGCGTTAATTATGAGTTTTTAACACCTAAAATAAGGTCAATCGAAATAATTAGGTGTTGCTAGTGGCTAAAACGTATTCGTCAGAAGTAAAAGAGGCAGCAAAACAGCTTTATATAAAAGGCTGGGCAATACAGGAAATATCCAAAGACACAGGGGTAGAGGCTCGCACGCTTTATAATTGGCGAGATGCAGGCACATGGGATCTATTCGCCCCACCGGACACCGTAGAACAAGCGGTCGCAAGGCGAATTAACATTCTTGTTGAGCGAGAGAATAAAACAACGTTAGAAGTGGACGAGTTAGCCAGGCTAATGACTTCATTTGGTGATTTGCGAATAAACCTGTCTAAAGCCGATAAGTTACAAGCAGAGGCCAAACTCTTATCCAGTGGGGGTTACATACCGCGAGAATTTGAAGAGGGGGAGGGCAAGGTAAAAACACAGGCTCCCTCTAAAAAGAGCCGTAAGAAGAAGATTAAAAACGATATATCAGGCATTACGATTGAAATGCTAGATGATGTACGTAAGAAGCTTTTTTTCCCTTATCAAGAGTTTTGGTACCAACGCAAACTTGATCCAAAAACACGCCGTACTCGTATGTTGCTCAAGTCTCGTCAAATTGGCGCAACCTGGTACTTTGCGTTTGAAGCATTAGATGATGCAATTCGAACGGGTGATAATCAGTTATTTCTTTCCTCTTCACGAGACCAGGCAGAAGTATTTAAGGCTTATATTATTGCCTTTGCGGCAGAGCACTTTGAAATCGAACTTAAAGGTCAAGGCTGTATTGTCCTTTCAAACGGTGCAGAACTCCGCTTTTTATCCACAAACTCTCGCACAGCTAACTCCTATCACGGTCATCTATATTGTGATGAAATATTCTGGATGCCGGATTTTGAAAGGCTCTGGCACATGGCATCGGGTATGTCTTCACATAAGAAGTGGCGACGAACCTTGTTCTCTGTGCCGTCTGCCACCTCTCACCCTGCTTACAATATGTGGAATGGCAACGATTACAACGCTAAATTGGCAGAATCTAAGCGAGTTGAATTCGATGTTAGCCATAAGAACCTTAAAGGGGGTTGGATAGGGCCAGATAGAGTATGGCGTCAAATTGTCACCATAGAAGATGCAGAAGAAGGCGGCTGTGATCTATTCGATATTGAAGAGCTGAGAACAGAAAACAGTGTTCCTGCGTTCGATAATAAATACATGTGCAAATGGATTGATGATGCAAACAGCGTGTTTACCTTAGCCACGCTTTTGAAATGCATGGTCGATTCTGAATCATGGAAAGACTACCACAAGGACGCAGCACTGCCTTTTGGTAACCGCCCTGTCTCAATGGGTTATGACCCTTCACGAACCAGAGATAATGCCAGCCTTGCTGTGTTGTCGATTCCACTTGGTACACAACCTTGGCGATTGCTGAAAAAAGACTCGTTTAAAGGCGTGAACTTTCAATGGCAAGCTAATCGTATAAAAGAAGAAAAAGAAAAACACAATGTTAAGCATATCGGCATCGATGTCACGGGAATTGGTTTGGGGGTGTTTGAATTAGTTGAGCAATTTTATAGCCGTGCAACACCGATCACTTACAGCATACAAACCAAAACAGAGTTGGTCCTTAAAGCCTTAGATTTAATTGAAAACGGTCGGTTTCAATATAGTGCAGGCGATAAAGAAGTGACTCAGGCTTTTATGATGATTACTGAAAAAGTGACTAACTCAGGTCAGATAACCTATAGCGCCAACCGAACTGATGCAACAGGTCATGCGGATATCGCCTGGGCAATTATGCATGCTTTTAACTACGAACCTTTAGCGCCACGTAAAAAAACCACAGTGGCATTTAGTGATTAATCTGGTAGACAACAATTAATAAAAAGTTGAGATATATGAAACCTAAGTCAAAGAAAAATATAGCAAAACAATCAGCATCACACATGTTTGAATTTGGTGCGCCAGAGCCCGTGTTAAATAACAATGTCTCTGAATATTTAGGAGTGTATCTCGATACATTAGGTGACTATTATCGACCGCCAGTCTCGCTGACAGGTCTCTCTGACATTATGAATGCTAACCCTCACCATAACTCAATTTTGCACTTTAAAAAGAACATGGTGCTGCTGTGCTTTAAGCCTTCAGCCTTGATGACCTACAACACACTGCAGCGATTAGCATTGGATTATGTGGTTACTGGGATGATGTATATCCAGAACTTTAAAAATGGCTTTGGAAAGATAGTACGAACAGGGTGGTTACCATCAATTTCGATGAGGCGAGGGCGTGAACCAGGCACGTTTTTTAAGCTTAATAATGATGGGACCAAAACAGAATTTAAACCAGGGGAGGTGATACAGATAATAGAGCCAGATTTAAAACAATCTATCTATGGATTACCTGAATATTTAGGTGGTATTCAGTCGGTATTATTGAGCGAAGAGGCAGGCTTATTTCGTCGTAAATATTATTCAAATGGTGCGCACATGGGCTACATACTTGTCACAAATGATGCTGATTTAGATGAGGACACAGCTAAGAAAATTCAAGAGAAAGTTCAATCATCAAAAGGCCCTGGTAACTTTCGATCGCTTTATCTCAATATTGGTAAATCGAATGCAAAAGAACCGGTACAAATCATCCCAGTAGGTGACATAGGTACCAAAGACGAATTTGAGCGGATAAAAAACATCACTCGCGACGAAATTTTATCTATGCATAGAATGCAGCCTGGCTTATCAGGCATCATGTCAGAAAGTAATGGGGGCTTTGGTGATATTGAAAAGATCATGCGAGTCTATTACAGGCTTGAAGTTTTGCCCCTTCAAAAACCCTTCTTAGAGATAAATCAATATTTAGGTTCGACTGCAGTTACCTTTGTTAAGCCAGACTGGATAGAAGAAGCCCCTTAAAAAAGGGGCTTTAATGCATAATTCAGGCGAAAATAAGATTTTATTGTGCCTTTACTCCTTGTTTTTGCTAAAATATGCAAAAATTAGGGGATATGGACATGCGAGTGATTTGCCCACATTGTGATAGTAAAGCCTTGATTACATCGTCTAATTTACTGTGTGAAACAGTGAAAGATCTATATTGCCAATGCGTAAATACAAAAGCATGTGGCGCGAGTTTTGTTTATAAACTCAGTTATTCCCACGATTTAAACCCACCTCGTACAAGCACCCAACAAATAGCAATCGCCCTAATAAAAAGCCTGCCCCTCGAAGAAAGGCAGGCTATACAAAGGGATATGTTCTCGACTTAATCTTTTTCGTTTAACGCGGTTATCATCTTTCTTTGGGTTGTCAGTAAGCTAAATTCCACACACTTTATTAATGCACTCACCTGTTGACCTGTGACACCTATCTCTTCATCTATCGCATGAGAGACCATCAAACCAAGGCCATCTAAGGCATCAACGCCAAAAGACATCCTGTGCATCTGTTTATGTATTTCATCGTAAGTGGTTGCGTCTAATTCGTTGTCGTTCATGTTAAACACCTCCTGTATTAACAAGACGTTTTTTTAACATGGCAGTGCAAGCTCGATGGCGGCTGTCGCCTTCAATGAGTAAGGTTTTAAATACAGCACCGACTATTTCACCGAGTGCGTTTTTGTGATCGTACTTGAACCATACAAGAGAATTAATTAACCCGGGTAATAGGGTAGGGAGCTGTTGTTTTTGTCGGGTGGTTAAACCACCTAAGGAAAAGGTTGTGCCATTGGGAGTGCATACGAGCAAGGGGTGATGGCTATCGACGTCAACTTTGATGACGTGGGCAATGCCTGTTTTATTGCGAGAAAGGATGCCTGAGGTCGGCAAAAGAGTGTGAGTGTGCTCTGAGCGAGCGATCGCTGTATTCATGATTTAATTCTCTTCTTGAAAAGTTTAAACCACTACTCACGCTTCTAAACATGGGCGGTGGCCATACGCGGGGTTAGAAGACCAGTTCAAGAAGAAAACCTGGTAGGCCGAAGCCTCCCTACGCACAGCCACCATAACACGAACATTATGGCACAAAAAAACCGCAACGCGGCGGAATGTGCGTCTTCTTGAATATTGGAACTTCTAAACTCCAGTGTTGAATTTTGCCAACACCATTAAACGATAAGAGCTAATAAAAACTTTGTCAATAAAATGTTTTCAAATGATGACAAATAAAACATATAAGGTGATAATTTTGGCTAACTAATAAAGGAGTGTAAGCATGGACGGTGGTACGGTACTTATTGTTATTCTTGTTCTTTTAACTATTTCCGGTCTAAGTTTTCGTAGGGCTTTGAAATTAAAAAAAGAAAAAAAACCTCATAGTGAACGCACTGAAATTAATACTTCACTTCAGAAAAAAACAACTGCTTCTTCGCATGGTTTTATCGGACCAAACGCTTCATCAAAATTGAAAACTTGGGATAAAAATGTAGATGAATTATGGAGAGGTTCAATAGAAATTGAATTTGATTATATTAATACAAAAAAAATAACATCAACTAGAAAGGTTGTAATCAATAAATTAATTATAAGCGAAAAATCTGACCTTCTTTTTCGGGGGTTCTGCTTGTTAAGGCAGACAAACCGTACTTTTTTAGTGCAATCAATTGCTTCACACCTTCGATATGATAATAGATTAATTGATCCCTTTTTATTCATTGAAGAAGTGTTAGGTATTGTTATTGATGCAAAGGACTTAATAAAAACGCTTCCATCAATTCATGAAATGCCAGGGTCAATTAGAGCAAGTTCAAAGCTGAACGAACCTTGGCCTACCTTAATCACACCGGATGACTTTAAGCATGCTATCGAAGATTCATTAGCAAAATTTAAAACAGAAATAGATGATATTAAAAGCGACAAAATAGACATTGCTTTCAATGGCTCTCAACTCGAATTATACAAATGTTTTAAAAATGGAAATCGGTATAAACAACCGACAGTGACCGTATTTTATAACGAAAAAAACACCTCACGTAAGTGGAGTGTATCCACTCAAGATGGAAAGGAATCATTTGCTTTAATTGATGATGCTATACAAAAATTAATAGTTTTTGGGCATGATATGAAAAGCACATAAAGTAATATTAAAACTATCCGTTTTTATCAAAAACTACCCGATTAAGGGTAAAAAACTATCCGTTTCACTATAAAGTCTATCCGCTTTGATAGGTGCATAAATGCTTATTTCTTCTTATGGTTTTGTTTCATTTCGATGATGAAGTTTGTTAGAGATTTGATGAAGTGAATGGAAGCGGGTTTTAAATCATCAGATAAGCTGTGAAGTTCATGGTGAAGGTTGTTTATTATCATGATGAACTCTTGGCCAAAGTCCCCTTTAAGGGACCCGATAGGCAGGTCAAGAGCGTTCTCTATCTTGTATGCGATATGGTCCGGCGGCACGTTTTCGCCTAATTCATACTTTTTAACGGTATGAATTGATCTGTTAATTTTCTCCCCTAATTCTCGCCTTGAAATTTTTTTCGCCTTCCTAGCCTCCTGTATAAGATGGCCTGAAATCATTCTATTGCTCGCTCGGCTTTTCTTTAGTCTGGTTCAGTTATTGTAGGTTTTCAGATAGTGGTTGGTAAAGAATCGTACTGGATAATTAATTACCCAATTTTTAGGGTAAATGGGTAGTTATTCCCAAATATTGGGTAGTTGTTCAGGCTGTGGATTGATTGTGCTTTTAGATAAGAGTAAAAAAGCGTTCAGGAAGAAGCACTTAGGATGAAATTTTAAATAGGATTTTAATATGGATACCTCTAATACCACGGCACACCAGCACATCAATCAAGCGGACGCATTACTTCACTTACTTTGTAATGAACAAGCCTTCACCAGCCTTGATACAGCAATGGTAGAAAATACATTGTGGTTGATCTCAGATATTCTTCGACACTTGTCTGAACACATAAACAACCCCAATTTACCCACACCACCTTGTTAATATAGCGTTAACTAAAAAATAACCCCCTAAACACACTGGCTCATTTAAAGTCGTGCATAGTCCAAATTCTTGGGATGTGGGCGGCTTTATCTTCAAACTTTCATTTCTAATTCATTAATATCTCGTCAATTTTTGTTCAGATAATGTTTTCAATTGATGACAAGTAAAGCGGATATAGTAATACTTGCTGAAATTAAAAGTGTAGATAAGGATATTTAATGGAAGATGCAAAGGTTACTTTTTATTCGATAAAGCAATGCGGCTTATATGAGTATGGATCAGCGGAGCGAATTCTTGGCTCATTGCCTCTTTTATTGAATCAACTCAAAGTGTGGGTAAAGCAAGGAAATAAAGGTCTTGATGAGACTTGTACATATGAACCTGAAGAGGACGAAGGGACCTTTTGTTATGATTTGGTTTCTAATGATGTAACAGGAGATTTTTTGCTAACTACTTGGAATAAAACTCCATTGTATGAGGGTGCTGTTGCAGCAGTCGATGCAAAATCAATAGTTGGTAGTGCAAAAGTTGAATTCACTGAGCTGCCTGAAGGAAGAATTCCTGGCTATGCTACTTATTTTTGGTTTGTTCCCGAAAGTGATGTATTTGCAACAATTCAGTTTCAACACAGAATGAATGGTAAGCAAAATTTTGATCATTATATTCGAGGGTTTATTTCAAAGTTTTCTGATTACTCTGTATTTACAGTTGATGGGGCAGGTGATTTGAATCTTGCAGGGTATTCTGAAAATGGTGTTGATAATCCTTTAAATCTTTATCCCTCATTTAACGCTAAAGTTGTTAGAAAGCCTGGTGACTTTGAAGAAATATTGAATCAAAGAAACAGTATTACAAAAGTAATTAGGCACAATACACTTTTACCTGGTGTGGAAGATGCGCAAGATTGGTGGGAAAAATCACTTAGCTTTTTGAAACTATTAGAAAAGCCTGAATTAAAAACAGAAGTGGATATTTCTTATGAGTTTGCTTTCAATCCGTCGGAAGGTGAACTAATCAATATAATAGATAGTTGGAAAGAAAATCATGGGGAGAAGTGGGACGATGTTGGTTTTAAAATAACAGGAAGAAAAAGCCCGTTATGGCTAAGTAACTCGTTAGCAAGGGAAGATTTTCCTTTAGACGTTAAACGAGTCGATCAAGAAATTGTTGATGCGACTAGTATATTGGAGCAACTGACGGATAAACGTGATTCAATATTAGCATTACTTAAATAGGTGTGAATGAACATGAAGCTGCTGTTTGGCATGTTTGCAATCATTATTGTTGGGATTTCTATTGTGTATGGAGGAGGTGTGGCGTTTAGCGAGCAGATGCCAATTTACGACGGTTTGAAAGTTACATCTTCTATTATTTTTGGTGTTATGGGTGCTTGGATTGCTCTTGTTTACCCTTCAAAACTAGCTCTGGTATTTGGTGATAATCCATTCGCAGAGAAGAAGCAGGCTATAGAAGAAATTAAGCTTTTATTTAAGCCAATGATCTATTCGACTATGATTCTTATTGTGATTATTTTTATGTCTTTTTTCGTACCTCTGGCTAGGCAAATAGTATATTTACAACAATATAAAGAGTGCTTTAGGGCATTGAGCTTTGGTTTTTTAGCGTTTCTTAGTTTACTGCAACTTTGGTCATTAGTTTTAACTTTAATCCCAGGGGCTACGTTAAAAAGAGATGTTGATTCTGTGCATGAGCGTGGTGAAATGATTGATAGAATGAAGCCAACAAGAAAGGATAAGAAATAATAGAATTAATCCCCTACGGATTAATTCTTACCCTTCTTCTTAAATAATCAACTTCATCTTGGCTTAAAAATACAGCCTCTCTATTACCCTTCACTGTTTCAACCGGAAACATGGCACGACATGATGGTGCCGTGTTACCTAGGGTTGCACCAGACCATGTTATGCCAAGATTTTTATATACATCCCTCGCACAGTGCCAGATGTTTCCATCTGGCGTCCTGTGGGTTCTGACATCATTTAATTGCTTGCTCATTTATTTACTTTCTTGAGCTGAAGTAGTGGCTTTCTCGTTTTTGAATTGATTGATCGCATAAACAATTTGTTCAATTTCCGGCTTTTTAATGATTGAAGAAAAGGGTGTTAACTTATGCGCAATTCTTCCAAATGTTTCAAAATCGATGCCGAGGTTTTCTTTAAGCGGTGTGTCGTAATCTTCACCGCCATCAATAATGGCATCGGCTTGTTTAGGTGTAAGGCCCAGGACTTGCTCTGCTAATAGTTGCACTCTGTATTTGTTCATTTTGTTAGGTCTCCACCTTTGATTTTACTAACCCCAAACAACGACGTGAAAGGGGTTATTTAAATTTGTTTTTAATAACGTTTTTTATAACGATTCATGACATGAAGTGAAGACCATTCCTCCTCCAGTTTAGAAAAGGCTTCTCTGCCTCCTTCAAACATAATGTGAGGTTCTTCATTGATAATAAGGCGACCAGAAATTACAGTGAGTGCTGCTTGCATGTTGATAGGATCAAGCAAGCGTAGATCTGATAATTCTAGCTGAAAGTTATAGTCGTTATAGGCTGCTAACAAGACCTGTGCCGCCGCTTTTGATGAACCTATATCTCGATTGGCAAGTTGTACTAATGTCGTGATTGCCTTGGTGTATTCGCTTTCTGTGATTTCTAATTGAAGTAACATGTGTAATTCCTTTTATTTATTCTGCGTTTGATAGCTCAAATTTAATGCCGTTTTCGTATTCATATGCATTAATTTTTCGTTTTAAAGCATCTAGTTTTTCTTCTAGGTTTGTTGCGTTTTCTAGTTCATTTCTCATCGACATAGCAACAATTTGCATACCATTTACTTTCTCACCAAAAGATGTGAAAGGTGGCTTTTCACCATCGTATTCAATGACTAAGGTTTGAACTTTAAGCATGGCTAACTTCCTTTTCAGTCATGGCTTCTCTGTATTCGGAACCTAAAATTTCTGTCATGTTCTCGTTGAGTTTTACGCTCGTTTCGACGTAAAAAATATTGTTACGCATTTTCCAAGCGATTCCTGAAAACAACAAATTACCCCAATCAGTTCCCATAGCCGTCAATAAATCATCAGTGCAGGTTTGATACAGATTTGGCTTCAGTGTGCTGTATTTTTCTTGTAGTACTTCAAGTCTTGGCTTTAGGATTTTATCCTTAACGCTGGCGCGAATATTACTAATCATTTGATTTTGCTTTCTAGGGATTCTCCATAGCTCCTTATCTTCGCGTGTTTCATAGTTGTTAAGTAAAAACCCATGGAAACGATGGCCTGTTACGCTAAAACCGATGGCAGGCTCTGCATCAAAGTGTGCAGCAAACTCTTGCATTTCCTTAAGTAAAATATCTGAGCTTTTCTTAAATTCGTTCCAGGCAGTTGGCACGATGTCGTTAGCAGATTTATAAAATGACATTTTAATTTCCTTTTTTAGTTGGTTTCTATCGGTTAAATATCCAGCAGCGAATGGTTCGCTCTTCTAGACGGGATCGGATGGGTTTGTTTTCTACGTACTCACGGTTTTTACTAGTGGTGAGCTGGCGGCGTAATTCTTTAGGGTCCATAAATGGCAGGTTATGCACTTTGCATTTACTGTGAAAGTGTTCCAGATTTATGGCGATTTGTTGATCAAATGTTGTTGAGTGGTTCATCTGATTTGTAACGGCTAAATTGTAACCAGCACTTTCAGATTTCGAATCTAAATAGTCGAATTGTGACCAGAACTGCTGAACAATTTGGCTGTCTTCATTGAGTGACTGTTGACGATGTGTTGCCATGTTTTCTAGCATTGCATGTACGCTGTTAACGTCGTTTTCAGTGATTTCTGGATAAAGCACTTGTAAACAGTCAGCAAAGGCCATTATTTTGGCGTGGTTATCTACAATACGATTTAACTTGATGTCAGCGTTTTGGCTTAAATTACTTTGGTGATAAGAAAAGCGCTGTTTAAATGCTTTAATGATTTGTTCAGAGTTACTGACAGAGTGAAGAATAAAGCCGTTTACATCTGAGATGGGCATTCTATTAAGTCTGCCAGCGGCTTCATAACCTTGTGGGCTGTGGTGGCTAGTGTCGAAATTCAGATGGGTAATACGCGTCATAATGGCTTCAGATGCCATGACAGAGATGTTCTGTACAATCATTAATCCACCTTTGAATCTAGGTTTCTTAGTGCTGTTATCTTGAGATTTAATACCTGTTACTCGACCGAATTCCCCTTCAAATAAGTCTTTTTGTTCATCCCAGTTAAACCGTTTTACGTGATTGTTTTTTTCATCATTTTCATTGTCTGTTTCATTAAAAACGATAGGCATGTTTGATACTTCGGACATTTTACGAGTACGGCCAGCAATGGTTGAAGAGTTAGGGTTAAAAGACTCTCCATCCTTGCCATAGAGTTTCCACATAAAATCAACCAGGCTAGATTTACCTGAAGCCGCTTCACCCACTAATTCAAAAAAAGGCCAGCTGCTGTATTCGTCTCTTACTTGTTCTACAAATAAACAACCAAACCACCATGACAGGGCAACTAAGCCCTTTGTACCAAATGCTGTTTTAAAATCATTTACCCATGCTTGGTTTGTTTTTTCAGAAAGTGTTTGTTTGATATCTACTGTGGTTTTGATGCCTTGCTTTTTTAATTCAAAAAACGACTGACTGTTTAATTTATGAATCTTTCGCCCTTCAACCGCATAGTTGTTAAATACATAGCTTTTGCTGGGTTTGTCATAGCCGACAAAGTCTAATGTGCGAACTTCTTTTATGTTGTAACGAGTCCATTCTCTATATAGCCAATCAAGGTCAGCAGCAGAGCCTGTAAATAATGCGCCTGGTATACGCATGGCTGATTTTTTAAAGTCGCTGGCAGCACTAATTGTTTTATGAGTAAACGCAATCTGACGTTCTTGACCGTGGTTTGCGAGCATGAAGCGGAAAAAGTATTGTCCATCTTCACCATTGTCAGGTTGCTGGAAGTAAAGGTAATCAATGCCAAAGGTGGCAATTTCTTTTAATTTTACTGAATGGGCGAAGGCGGTTTTATCTGCTTCTATACGTATTTTGTCAGTGGCTTTTTTAACGAGTTCTTCAACGTCCTTTTGAGTGATGCCCATTGCGTCTAGGCCTTCTTTAGCAGCCCAATATGCCAATGTAGCTTTACCATGCTCTTCCTTATTGACGCTGGCTGAGTAGGTTCTATTTTTAAATGAGAAAATAAAGTGGCTGCGCTCTTGGTTGTGCTGCCACATAAGCTGTGCTTTTTCATTAGCACTTTGAGCAAGGGCTAAACTGCCAAGGTGACGATATTTAATGAGGTCTTTTTCAGTAAGTTTATTTACACGGTGTAAGTCATTCCAATCTGACTTTTTATCGTTATCGCTAGATAATGCTGCAGCAACATTTTCTCCTAATTCACGTAATGTATAGCTGTGTTTATTTAATGCCTTACGGCCTGCTTTATCGTTATCTGTTGCAATAGTCCAAGTAATGTCTTTTTTCAAAAATGGCTTTATGGACTCGCTTGGCCATGTGCCGGATGACATGATTGCAACGGCTTTAATACCATTCTGATTAAGTGCAATGGCATCAAAAATACCTTCTACTAACCAAACTTCGTCGCCTTGATTAATAATTAGGTTTGATGGTTTCCACCAATAGCCTTTGAAGGAACCTTTGAAGTTTTTATTACGGGTTTCTTTACTACCGTCTTCACTGGTAATGGTTACGTCTTCAATTAAACGCTCCCACATCATGGTTTTAGCGTCGTCTAAATAGAATTGAACGGTCGCTGTACCGCGATCGCTATGTGGGTGCCAATATTTACTTTGTTCAAATTGCCCACTTAATTGTGAAAGCTCAAAACCACGAATAAGCGAAAGATATGCTTTGGCTGTGGCATTAGGGTCTTGCTGTGTCGGTGGATACTTTTCATTAAGCTTTTCAAACAAATCTGGAAATATTGAAATAGTGGGCTCTGAATAACCGCATTTTGTAATGCGATCACATTGAATATTCCCTGGGTTACTTAACCAAGTCCAAAGGCTTTTTTTATCGCAGTCGGGGCAATATCCGCGTAAATATTCACCTTGCTCAGTCATTCTAAAGTCGTGCTGCAGGCGATTTACTATTTGTGGTGTTAGGTCTTGTCTTTGCATTGCATCGGCCTTGTGCATTATGAATATCGGCTTTGTGTTCGGGTAACTTGTGTGGTCCTTGCTGTGCGAGGAGGACGAAGTTTGATGTTTCCAGATGTTGAATTAAGCACTATGGCAATAATCAAGCACTTCACTGTGATGTGATGTTTTTGACGAATTTCGACTTTAACTAGCCCCATTGCTATGGCTGTAGAGACAATTTCAGCTGCGCAATGGCAATCAAGTTTTTTTGAAATGCTTTCTAGGTGCTTTCCTACTGTGCTTTGTGTTCTGAAAATTTTGAGTGCAATTTGTTTTTGCAGATACCCTTCACATAAATAACGCAAAACAACACCTTCCTTGGTTGTTAATGGTCCTTGGTAAATGATGCTTGCGTGTATTTTCTTCATTTTATTCGCCGTATTTATTAGGTGTTTATCCAATAGTTAGGTGGTCATTTTTAACTAAAATTGAATGATGATTAAGCGGCTATTCAACGACTTGATTGCCTCTTATTTTGACACCAAAACGAGCTTTTAGACCCTCGTTAAAAATTAGGCGAATAAGGTCTCCTTGGCGTAGGTTTTCTTGACTGCAAAGCTCTGTAACCTTTGTTTTTACTGACTCGCTGTGTCTGAAACCAAGCTGCTCTGAAAGGTTGCTAGGATTATTTTGAGAATGACTTTGAGAGTTGTTTTTAGACATTATTATTTCCTGTTATACTTTGTTTTCAAATGAGGTTAAGTGATGACAAATGAAAATTTAACACCTAAAAAATGGATAGGCAAGAAAAAAGAAGGTGAAATATATCGTTTTCAACTTCTCCTTGCTGACCTTGATATAAAACCTGAGGATATTCAAAGAGATACGGGTGTAACGGTGCGAACTATTACGAACAGTATTTATGAAGGAAAACCCCTTGGTTCGAAATTATTACGTGAAGTACACGCAAAATATGGAGTTTCAATTGATTGGCTATTGAGCGGAGTGGGGAAAATGTATGTGCAGCCTGCGTCAAATACGCCTGAAATAATTCAGGATTACGGCTCATCGGACCCGCGCCTTAATAATGTAGTCGGTCTTGTTAATGAGTTTATGGCGAATGCAGGGGATGATGAAAAAGCGTGGTTAGAAACTCAAATGAAATTCAATATTGCTCAGTACAAGCAATATTTAGGTGATAACGACAATTAATAGCACCTTTAAAAAGGTGTTATCACCTATTGTTTTCTAGGAGGCATAGAGGGAATAGCGTAACAAATGTAACATTTTCATTAGACTCTCATTTTCTCTTTTACTTTCAATGGGTTAGAGAATTTAAAAAATGTAACATTTTTGTGATATCGCGTAACACAGTTATAGAGCGAAATAGGCTGCATCCCTTGTGTTGTAAGGCTTTGAGACATGTTACACCTAGGGTGAATTAATGTAATTTTAGTGTGATACATAAGTGTAATTCTGTTACATGAAAATTACGCAAATGTTACATTTTTTTAGGTACTTGAAATGGCTCTAACCTACTGATAATAAAGAATATATTAAATTATTTTTTATATTGTTACATTTGTTACGGTATTCCCTCTATGACCCTGAGATATTGAACTCCTTCACTCTGTATATATCAACATCCGCTTAAAAAGGATCGTAAGTGACTGTATCTAAACAAAAAAGTGGTAAATGGCTGTGTAGAATTGATAAAAAGGGCATTGCTCGAAAAAGTAAGTTGTTCGACACTAAGTCAGAGGCTGAGATTTTCGAACGTGAGTATCTATTTGGTATCAAACGGCCTGAAATTAAAGTTAATGACCCTCGCACGCTAATAGAGCTTATTGATATTTGGCATAAGGCCCATGGAATTAATTTAGCTGACCCACAAAAAACTCATAATAAAATGACAGTAGCAGCAATGCAGATGGGTAATCCTATTGCATGCATGTTAACGCCAGAGTTATTTATTCAATACCGCTATGATCGAACTGTTACGGCAGATGCACCTGTTACTCAAAAAACGGTGAATAATACGCATGGTTTGTTTAACTCCATGTTCAACATGCTTAAAAAGCTTCGAATGATTAACTATGAAAACCCCATTATTGATGTTGATCTATTTCGTATTCAAGAACAGCAGATGTCTTACTTAACGGATAGCCAAATAGATAAGCTTTTCACTTCAATTAAATCTAAATGCGTCAATGAATCGACCTGGTATGTTGCCCAGATCTGCATTAGGACTGGCGCGAGGTGGGGAGAAGCGGAAAAAATGAAACGTCAGCAAATACACGCTGGTCGCATAACCTTTGTTAATACTAAATCGAAAAAAGTTCGAACCATTCCTCTTGATCCAACGTTTTATAAAGAGTTAGAGCGCTTTGTGATGGGTAAAGACCCAGAAGAAAGAGTTTTTGATAATTGTATTAATAGCTTTAGGCGTGCCATGGCCAGAACAGAAATAATACTGCCTAAGGGTCAAATGACCCATGTACTGCGCCATTCGTTTGCCAGCCACTTCATGATTAAGAACGGGAACATACTAACTCTGAAAAATATTTTAGGTCATGCAGACATTAAGATGACCATGCGTTATGCCCACCTTGCTCCAAATCACTATATTGATGCAATAACCCTGAATCCATTGGCTGATAAGTAGTTGCGGTAAAGTTGCGGTATAACCGCAAAAAACCGCAAATATTCGCCATTATTATTGTCAAAATAAGAGAGTGTTTAAAATAGAAAAAGCGCTGAAACCCACTGTTTACGGGCTATAGACCAAAAAAAACCACCCTAAGGTGGTTTTTAAATTTGGTGGAGACGGCGGGGATCGAACCCGCGTCCGCCAATCCTCTGCCATCGGCTCTACATGCATAGTCACTTCAATTATTTGACCATTAACCGCCCGAAGGACAGGGTATTAACGGCGA
>MAAB01029678.1_pt1 | contig 27127 bp, 25 predicted proteins | sample 1115991 | NCBI WGS metagenome assembly MAAB01 (sample SAMN04961124, study PRJNA320927) | seawater metagenome | isolation source: sample BD02T18 sea water enriched with oil for 18 days | place: USA:Gulf of Mexico | collected 2013-07-27
TGTTTCGCTGCTGTTTGCAGTGCGGCTTCTTTCGACGCTTTATCCGTTTCTTTAGACTGTTGGCGAATAGAATTCAAACCATTGATGTCGAGAAAATTCTGCGAATTAGCCGTCACCGATGCTTGCGGTGAAAAAGAAGATAATGAAGAATTAGTCGGTGAAGTCATAATGTTTATTGATCATTAAATAATGATCAATTCTCCACGTAATGCACCCGCTTGAGATAATGCTTCTAATATCGCCATTACATCTCCCGGGCCTGCTCCAATCTCATTAATCGCTCTAACTAAAGTATCTAAAGAAACGCCAGGGTTAAAAACAAACATCCGGTTATCATCTTTATTTACATTAACCACTGTTTGATTGGTAGTGACTGTTTCACCATCAGCAAACGCATTAGGCTGAGAAACATCTACCGATTCATTAATCGTGACCGTAATTCCACCATGGGTAATGGCGGCAGGTAACAAACGTACGTCAGAGCCAATAACAATAGTACCCGTTCGTGAATTAACAATAACTTTTGCCGCAGGACGTGAAGGTTCAAACTCTAAATTTTCTAATGCGGCAAGAAAACTAACACGCTGACTCGCATCTCTTGGCGCATTAACCTGAATTGAAGTTGCATCTATCGCACGAGCAATAAAAGTGGTTGGGTCATTTATGTTGGCAAATTCACTATTTATCACTCGTTCTAAACTTCTAGCACTACTAAAGTCAGAACTGCGTAAATTAAAAGTAATATAATCGCCGGTGGTAAAAGGTGAAATAACTTCACGTTCAACTGTTGCCCCATTAGCGATGCGTCCAACCGTTGGTGTATTCACAATAACTTTTGAACCATCAAGTCCTTCTGCCCCTAAACCACTAACCACCAAACTCCCCTGAGCTACAGCATAAGCATTTTGGTCGATTCCCATTAAAATAGTCTGTAATAACGTACCGCCACGTAAACTTGATGCACTACCCATTGAAGAAACTGTTATGTCAATTTTCTGTCCTGGTTTAGCAAAAGCAGGTAACTCGGCATGAACAGCAACCGCGGCGACATTTTTGATTTTTGGTTTTAAGTTAGCAGGCATGGTAATACCAAAATTACTGAGCATGGTTTTAAAACTTTGCTCGGTAAATGGACTTTGCTCGCCTGTTCCCGGTAAACCAACCACTAAGCCATAACCGACTAATTGGTTTGTTCGAACGCCGGCAACGTCAGCTAAGTCTTTAATGCGCTGAGCATGACTCATAAAACTAAAGGTAAATGTTAGCGCGATTATTGCTACTTTTATGTTTGTTGCAAAAATTTTCATAATAATACCTACTAAAAAGCTATATCGAACAAAAACTACAATGGCCACCAAGAACTGCTAAAGAACTTTGATAACCAACCTTGCTCTTGAACATCAGCAAAGGTGCCTGTGCCAGCATATTGAATGCGAGCATTAGCAATTTTGCTTGAAATAATGGTATTACCTGAACTTATATCTTGTGCACGAATAATACCGGTGAGACGAATGTATTCATCACCGTTATTTAAACTCATCCATTTTTCACCACGAATCATCAAATTGCCATTAGGTAAAACGCGTAATACGTGAACTGAAATATTGCCGTTTAAGCTATTACCCTGGTTAGACTTTGAATCACCTTTAAAGTCAGACTCTTGGTTATATCCAAATTGTATCGCGTCATTTTTAAAATTTACCGGTAAACCACCAAGACCAATAATAGGGTCTAATTTGGCACTATTTTCTTTCTTCATTTCTGTTTTAGCATTTTTCTGTGCTTGGGTACTTTCATTCAAAATAACTGAAATAATGTCACCAACACGATGAGCTTTAGAATCTGAATAAATATTATTGATATAATTGGATCTAAACAGAGAACCTGTAGGGATAATTGACGCTTCTTCCATTTCAGGCAAAATTGGCGCAAAGTCTGGATCATCGGGCAACGTTTTTGCCTGCTCAACGCTAGCGCAACCGCTTATTAATGAAAGTAGTATAAATAATGTCAGAGGTAATTTCATGAGAAGTTCCTTAAGCGCTATAACTGCTGATTAATATAACTAAGCATTTGATCTACCGCTGAAATAACCTTTGAGTTCATTTCATAAACTCTTTGGCTTTCAATCAAATTAACTAACTCTTCAGTGGTGTTCACGTTAGAAGTTTCTAGTGCACCTTGTACTATCATGCCAAAGCCTTCTAAACCTGGAACACCTTCTTGGGGAGCTCCACTGACCGCAGTTTCAACATATAGATTTTGACCAATAGGTTGCAAGCCCGTAGGATTAACAAAATTAACTGTGTTAATTTGTCCTATTACGGCAGGATCTGGTTGACCTTGTAAGGTTACCGAAACTTCACCATCTTGAGAGACAATGATACTTAACGCATCTTCAGGAATAGTTATTTGTGGTTGCATTAAATAACCCGCGCCTGGCGTTACTATATTACCTTCTTCATCCATGGTAAATTGACCATTTCGTGAATAAGACGATGTACCATCAGGTAACTGCACTTCAAAGAAGCCTTCACCTTGGATCATTAAATCTAAGGCATTATCGGTAGTTTGCATGTCACCTTGAGTGTGGATTTTTTGAGTCGCAACCACTTTTGTTCCAGCACCAAGCATTAAACCTGATGGCATTTCAGTATCTTGTGCTGAACGCCCTCCTGGTTGATTGATCGTTTGATAAAGTAAGTCTTCAAATACCGCACGACTTTTCTTATAACCAATAGTGCTCGCGTTAGCTAAGTTGTTAGAAATTACCGCAATATCTTTAGACTGCGCATCTAATCCTGTTTTACTTATCCATAATGCTGGGTTCATAAATCACCTCAAAAATTATTTATTTAAATTAGAAAGCACGCAACAATGATGCTGAACTTGCATCGATTTCTTCGGCTGTTTTCATTAGTTTTAATTGCATTTCAAACTGACGCTGTAGTGAAATCATCGCTGTCATTTCTCTGATCGGATTAACATTACTAGATTCCAACATGCCGTTTTCTACTTTGACATTAACGTCAGCATTTTCATTAAATCCATCTTTTCGACGAAATAGACCATCAGCACCTTTGGCTAATTCTTGTACTCGAGGATTGACCATTTTAATTCGACCAACCTCTTCTTGTACCGAGCTTGGCGCACCTTCAGGCTGAACCATGATGGTGCCATCTTTACTAATATTAATATTATTGACAGGAAGCGGAATAAAAATGGGGCCAGTGTCCCCCATAACCAATTCACCCTCAGAGGTTTCTAAAGCGCCCTCTTCGTTCATGCGAAATTGGCCATCACGAGTGTAACCTTCAGTACCGTCTTCAGCTTGCACTGCAAACCAGCCAGGTCCTTGAATAGCAAGGTCAAGATCACGTGAAGTATGAAGTAAAGCACCACTGTCAAAGTTTTGGCTTGATTTTTCTGTCATGGAAAAGACACGAGAAGGTAAACCTTCACCAAAAACTTGCATAGAACGAGCTTGTGCTAAATCAGCTTTAAAGCCAGTAGTTTTGGCATTAGCAAGGTTGTTAGCATTAACTGATAACGCATGCATATTCTGTTTAGCACCGCTCATTGCGATATAAAGCATTTTGTCCATAACAGTTCTCTAATATTGTATCTTACTATGAGAAATGCAATAACAGTGCCAGAAGAAATTTATTGGGGAGAAAATGGAGACAGTGAAAATAAAAAGAGATAAAACATTCGTATGTTTTATCTCTTATTCTCAAACCTTAATACAATATTATTTTAGAATTTACTTATCGAATTTGTAAGATAGTTTGATTGAGTTGATTATCAACTTCTAGTGCACGAGAGTTAGCCTGGAAATTTCGTTGTGCTGAAATTAAGTCAATTAACTCTGTCGTCAAATTAACATTAGACTGCTCTAACGCCGAAGAATTGATAGTACCAAAAGTACCTGACCCTGCTTCACCAGCAAGCGCCTCACCAGAACTTATACTTTCTTTCCAAGAGGAGTTACCAATTTGCGTTAAACCTTGTTCATTAGCAAAGTTGACTAAAGCTATTCGAGATAATGGCTCAGATGTACCGTTACTGTATGTTGCTCTTATTAAGCCGTCGTTACCAATATCTATACCGGTTAATCGACCAACGGCTAAACCATCTTGCTCTAATGAAGTTACTTCAAAGTTTGAAGCAAACTGAGTAGGTTCATTCGGATTAGGACCTAATGGATCTAGATTAAAATTAATTTTTACAGTCTGGGTAGGATCTGCGCCATTAGACAAAATAGTTGCCCCTAATGGTACAGTAACTATACCTCCGTCCGCAGGCATAGGTAATTGCGCGATAAAATCACCAGAAGAGTCAAAGTACATGCGCATACCTGTTACACCACCGGTACCAGATAACGGTCCTGAAACAGCACCACCTTGCGGATTTGTTATCGGCGTTCCAGGTGCAGCCGCCGGATCAGGGTCAGTTTGCCCGCCCGGATCTGTTAAATCAATAGGTACACCATCAACTGCCGCAAACATCATCCATTCATTAGAGTCAGTAGCTGGATTATCTTTAACAAAATAATAAGTCATAATATGACTATCACCTAGTGAATCAAAAATAGTGACTGATGTTGAATGATTAAAAGTTAGCGGATCATCGGGATCAAAGTTACCCGGGGCTGTACCAATGTATGAGTCACCTGCTGGTAAGTTCATTCGCACATCTACTTCACTGGTTTTCTGTGGTGCACCAGATGCCGTAGGAATTCTAATTGGCTCTGCGGTACTTAAACTAACTGAAGCAGACGTTCCATCGGGGTTTACCGGGAAACCTAATAAATGTTCACCTGCTGAATTTACCACAAAGTTACTATCATTTAACTTAAACTGGCCTGCTCGGGTATACGACGTTTCTAGAGAATCAATCTCGGGAACTGTTGCATAAAAACCATTACCTGTAATAGCTAAATCTAACGCGTTGTTGGTAAATTGAATGCTACCTTGCTGAAACTGCTGAGCAACATCAGCGGTCAAAACCCCGTCGCCTACTTTAGTTTTACCTGAAGCAAGTAAGGATGCGGCATAGACATCAACAAATTCTGCTCGCGACTCTTTAAAGCCGGTGGTATTTACGTTAGCGATGTTATTTGATGTAACATCCAAATCTTTTTGAGCAGCGTTTAATCCGCTCAACGCTATATTAAATGACATAATTGCACCTCATATAAAAAAACTGTTTATCTTAATTATTTCTAATTTTCGAGTTTCCACTCATCATTGAAATAACAGTGGCTAAATTTGCTACTTGTACTGATTAACTATTCAATCTAACCTTCTGATACTTCCACCACATCTGCTAGTGCCATGGAACTGCCACCATTAAGATTTAATAAAATATTTCCGCCTGCTCCAGCTAACGTCACACTATCCACTTTACGATAGGTCATAGCTTGTAATTCCGATGCTTCACCATCAACTAAACCAGCGATTCTAAAACGATATGCTCCTTCAGGCGCAGGTTCACCATTAGCCATATTACCGTCCCAAGTAAAATTAAACTCTCCTGCAGCCACACTGCCTACGGGTACGGTTTGAATTAGTTCACCCTTGGTATTTTCAACGTAAATATTAACGTTACTCGCTGGCTCATCGGTGATCATTTTACCTTTAACAGCCTCACCTTCAGACATACCAAAAACATTATCATCAACCAAAACACTACGACCAACCAGTGAAGATGCTTGCAACGCCTGACTAGATGACATTGATGATGCAAATGTTGTAAATTGATCGTTCAAGGTTGCAACACCATCGGTTGTTGAAAAAGCAGTCATTTGGGAGATCATTTCATTGTTTTCAACAGGCTTCGTTGGATCCTGATGAGATAATTCTTTTGTTAACAAAGCAAAAAAGTCTTCCTGCGTTAACATACCTTTATTATTATCAGCTTCTTTGACTACTTCATCTTTCCAGCGCAAGCCATCTAAAGGGTTAGTACCACTTACAGTTTCCATATTTTATTCCACCTTTAATTGTTACTTACCAAGCTGCAAAGTTTTATTCAGCATATTCTTTGCTGATTCGGCCAACTGAACATTCGTTTGATATGAACGTGATGCTGAAATCATATTTGTCATTTCTTCAATCACATTCACATTCGGTTTATAGATGTAACCATCTTTATCTGCCATAGGGTGCTCTGGTGCATGTTCGGCTGTTAAGGGCTTATTGCTCTCAACAATACCAAGTACTTGTACACCGACACCGGTACTATCTTGTCCTGCGGCAGCTTTTTGCATCTGGGCGGCAAAAACTGGATGCCGTGCTCGATAGGTTTGGTCAACACTACTACTGACACTATCAGCGTTGGCAATGTTACTGGCCGTGGTATTTAAGCGTACTGACTGTGCGCTCATTCCCGTACCAGATATAGTAAATACATTAAATAGGCTCATAATTACTGCCCCGCTCCTGTAATGGCTTTTTTCAAGCCTTTAATCCTGCCAGTAAGAAATTGAAGACTGGCTTGATACTGCATTGAGTTTTCTAGATACAAGTTTCGTTCCACTTGTGCATCTACCGTATTTCCATCACCGGTATCGGCTTGATCAGGCATACGAAATTGCACACTATTGTTGTTCTGTGTACGAACATCAAAGTGCTTTTCATGGGTGCGACTCATACCAGATTGTTGTTTTTGGGAGGCTTGCGCTAATGCTTGCTTAAAGTCCATATCTCTAGCTTTATAGCCAGGGGTATCTGCATTGGCAATATTACTAGCAATAACTTCTGCGCGTTGAGCGCGTACCGCAAGTGTTTGCGGATGAATGCCAAGTGCTTTTTCAAAATTAATAGCCATAGTCGTGTTACCTCCATATCAATGAAAGTAACCATACAATTTTTATGCCAACGGATGTGTACTAGGAAGGGAGTTAATTCTTTTTCTGATAAATAATACCCGGATTACAGCGCACCATATCAAAGTTTTGATTTAAACCAGATAAGGATTCTGAAGCACCAAGAAATAAATAGCGATTAGGGTTTAGAGCACCTTCAAATTGAGAAATAATTTTCTTTTTTATTTCTGGAGCAAAGTAAATCAAGACGTTACGGCAAAATATGATATCAAACCGCCCCATTAAACTGTAACTACTTAACAGGTTAAGTTGTCTAAAACTCACCATTTTCTTAACTGAATCTTTTACCTTAGACATGCCATTATCACCGTTTTCAAAAAACATTCTTTTACGCTCTGGTGATAACCCTCTAGATAATGCCAAACTATCATAATGACCATACTTACAATGTTCTAACATCGTATTAGAGATGTCAGTGCCAATAATTTGAACACCACCTGAAAAGGTGCCCGGATTACTTTGTTGAAACTCTTGCACTGCCATCGCAATGGAATAAGGTTCTTGCCCTGATGAACTCGCTGCTGACCATATCTTTAAAGGAGTGCGTTGTGCTTTGAATTCTGGTAATAAACGTTTTTTCAAAAGCTCAAATGGGTATTCGTCACGAAACCACAACGTTTCGTTTGTTGTCATCGCATCGATGACAGCGGCACGAAGTTGACGCTCTATTGGACTAAGTGTGCGCGACACTAAATCACCTAAAGTAGTAACATCAAATTTCGCCATTAAAGGCGCCAAACGGCTTTTTACTAGGTATTGTTTGTTTTCACCTAACACGATGCCACATTGTTGCTCGAGAAAAACTCTAAACTGATGATAACTGCTATCATCAAGCTGTCGGGCTGTCACGTCAATATTCCGCCTTAAATATGTTGTTATACAGGATTTTAATTGTATTAAATGATGATTTTCATTGTATTATTTTAATCAGTGCTAGTTGCTAACTCATCATGTTTAAGCCACTTTTTAACCGCTGTTGCTAATTCGTCAGGGTGAAATTTTGGAATAAAGTCTTCTGCGCCGACTTTTTCAACCATAGCATTATTAAAAACGCCACTGAGTGAAGTATGTAAAATAACAGGCATAGCCTTTAAGCGATCATTACCTTTAATTTCAGCGGTTAAGGTGTAACCATCCATTTCAGGCATTTCAATATCTGAAATGAGTAAAGCGACTTTTTCGGTAATTGAAGAATTACAGTTAGCTTCTAACACCATTAATTGATCTAAAGCATCTCTACCATTAATAGCCAATAACATAGTAACGCCTAATGGCTCTAATGCTCTTCTCACTTGATTTCGTGCGACGGTTGAGTCATCCGCAATCATAATTACGCGTTCGCCAATACTATCACCCACAGTCGCATCTGCTACGTCTTCACTTAAATCTGTTGAAATAGGGCTTATTTCATTGAGGATTTTTTCAACATCTAAAATAGAGACCATTTTTTTATCTATTTCTGTAACCGCGGTTAGATAACTTGATTTGCCAGCACCTTCTGGTGGCGGCATAACATCAGCCCAACTTAAGGTAACAATTCGTTCTACGCCGCCCACTAAAAAACCTTGAACACTTCGATTATATTCAGCGATGATGACAAATGAGTTATCGTCAGGAATTATTTCAGGGCCGCCAGTAGATTTGCTGAGATCAATCACAGAAATAGTTTGTCCACGAATATGCGCCACGCCTTTGATATAGGAGTCCTGCCCAGGCAGTGCAGTCAAACGAGGACAAGGCATAACCTCTCGAACTTTAAAAACATTAATGCCAAAAAGCTGAGGACCTACTAAGCGAAAAAGTAACAACTCAAGTCTATTTTGTCCAACCAACTGAGTACGCTGATTTACGGAGTCTAAAATTCCTGCCATACAAACCTCATATTACTAATTCACAAAAAGGCACGTTTCTTGATTGTGCTTATCTTATTACAGCAAACGCTCATTTTTTTGACGTTTACAACGAAATCGTCTTTTACTTACATTTAAACGCAGATCTAAATTAAGCATAGACGAGTATTTAAATTTCCCTAGCAAAAAGTTTACTAATTTATGAGCAAATTAAAGATTTTTATCATTTTTTCGCTATGTTTAGCGTCACTATCTAATTTAGCTATTGGCCAAACATTAGACCGTGAGCAGCTACAAAATTTTGTTAGACTCTTTTTAGAGGAAAATTTACCAACTCCAGAACAGGGTAAAATGACGATTAAAGTTTCTTCTTTAGATCCAAGGATTATCATCAAACCTTGTTTATCATCTTTAGTGGCAAATATACCTGAAAATCATAATGGTAGAAACGTAAATATCAAAATAAATTGCAATGATTCAACGCCATGGCACCTTTTCATTCCGACAAAAATCCAAATGGTCGTTCCTGTCGTCGTAGCAAGTAGTATTATTAGCAAAGGTAGCCGAATAGATGGATCAAATACCGCTATCGAATTTAGAGATACCAGAAGGATTCGCGGAGAGGTACTTGATGATATCAACAGAGTCATCGGCACAAGAGCAAAAAGGAAGCTGTCAACAGGCGCAATTCTGACACGAAGAAACATTTGTTTTGTTTGTAAAGGTAGTCATGTCACGCTTATTGCTAAATCAAATGACTTCATGATAAAAACAGCAGGAATTGCTCTTAAAGATGCGGCGATTGGTGAACAGATTAAAGTGAGAAATGAAAAGAGTGGCCGAACAGTTACCGGGCGAGTATCTGCTATCAACAAAGTAGTAATTAATTTATAATAATTGTTAAGTTATTTGGCTACTTGCCGATAACAAGATAGTGAAAATAAACCCGTTATCTTTAGGATAGTATTATGGCTATAAATATCAATAACTTGCCAAACAGTAATCAAGTAAAGCAAAAGCTTGACCAACAAGTTCAAGTGAAACAACAAGCCACACAAAGTAGCGTTAATAATGAGCAAGTCAAATCTAGCAGTAAAGATTCTGTTTCTTTGACGCCGCAAGCTCAACAATTAAATGAGCTACGAAAAAAGGCAAATGAAGCACCGGCAATTGATCAGAAAAAAATTGATCAGTTGAAAAAAGCAATTGCTGATGGTGACTATAAAGTAAACCCTGAAAAGCTTGCTGCGAGTATTGCTGATTTTGAATTTAAACTAGGTTAATAGTTCACTGTTAACCTACTCACCGGAGTTTATACGTGATGACAGCGTTAACAGTCGGGCAGCTAATTGCCCAACAACTACAAAACTTACAACAGCTTGAAGAGTTACTCTCGGTTGAAAAAGAAGTATTGAAAAAACACAACCCAGACGCTTTAGTTGAAGTAACGGAACAAAAAAACGTATTGTTGCAAACAATACAAGAGTTTGATGAACAAAACTCTCAAATCCCTCTTTTCAAAGATGAAATAGCGTCAGGTAATCACAGCGAAGTACTTGCTGAAATTGAAAAAATATTATTACGCTGTAAAGATATGAATCATGTTAATGGTCAAGTCATTCAACAATCATCACTTGCCGTTGAACGCATGAAAAATTCGTTACTTGAAAATCATAATCGTTCATCCATGACTTACGATAATAAAGGAAAAACCAGCGGTGGGTTAAGCAGTTTAGGTATTAAAGCTTAGCGCTAACATCCTATAATATCCAACAATAAAAAGCCTTAACATTGAAATATGTTAAGGCTTTTTTTGTACGTATAAAAAATCGTTCTGCTGCTGTTTTGTTTCAACTCCAGTATTATCCAGAAATAGCGGATAAACCTTGGTCCCTAAGAACCAGCTAATAATGATGCTAACAAAAATAGCTCTAGCTTGGCTAACGCATCTTTTTAACATTAACCAAAGTAACGATACATTATCAATGCACTGAATTATTGCTTATCAAATTAAAGTGTTTAGCCAAATAACTTTCCTAATTTTTTCTTTAACTTGTCTTCCAGTTTTTTCTTTTGCTTATCTTCAAATTCTTTTTTCTTGGCTTTTATTACATCTGAATTGATAAACTTATCTAATGCGCTATCGGTGTCGTTTATTAGGGCTTCTACATCAAGAAGCGACTCTCCTTCTTTATGACTAACTCCTAATGCATCAGTTAACTTATTATTAAGACCAGCTTTAACATCTGCTTTAAAGTCTGTGAGCTTTTTAGATACCTGTTTCATCATCGACTTTTTCAACTGTTTATCTAATGGAGATGAAATAGACAGTTTTGGATCTGTTAACTTTCCTTGCGCGATAATGTTCAAGGTTAGTGTTTGCAATGAGCGAACGGTATCAATAAACAACTGACTTAATTTAGAATCTCCAGCCCCACTGTAGCTTGTCTGACTGATCATGAGTTCATTGTCACTATGAAGTTGGTCATCAAGTAATGAGAAAGTACCATTACCTGAAAGTAAGCCGCTATCAAGCTGTAAGGAAAATGCTGTTGATTGCTGTAATGTTACTTCCGCTAATGCCAATTTATTTAATTGCCATTTACCTTCACTTTGTAAGTTATGTTTTTGATCAAGCTCAAAATCAAGCAATATATTTACCTCTCCTGAGCCTTGCATATTACCGCTCTCGACACTTATTGTACTTTTATTACCGCGCAGCCAATGCTGATGTGTCAATTCTTTGCCAGTAATAGCAAACTCACCTTGTGGGAGAATTAATGAGAAATTAGCCTGTTCAATAAGCACATCAGGTAAAGGCGCTTGTTCAGTAAAGTGTATAAATCGACCTTTATTTTTAGCCGTATTGGCTTTGTCAGCTGCATTTTGACTGTCTGCTTTAGAAGACTTAACAAGTGGTGCTATTTTCTGATAAACAGTGTCTGCGTAGCCGTAGTATTCTCGGGCTTTTTCACCAAAGAGCATATGCGCAAAATCAGCACCTTCAACTTTGTCGAGTTGGTATTTGCTCTCGATATTTTTCCAATCAGCATTAGGTGCATCTTTTAAAGTTAACGTTTGCGCAGCTAACAAATCTTTAGAAGAAACAAGCTGAACCTTAACCTCTGCGACTAGGGCTTTATCTGCTTTAAATTGCTTTTTTAACGCTTTAAAGTCTTTATTAAGTTTTTCAATATCAGCTAAGGTTTTAATTTTTGCATTACCTAAGGCTGTTATTTGCTTTTTATACTGTTCTAATGATGCTTTAGTGGGTAACGTTTTCTGAAGCTCTAGTAGTTTTACCTTTTCTTCTTGATAACTTTTCTCAAGTGCCTTACCCCGTTTAACCGTTAATAAATCACTATTGTTTAATAAGTCATCGATCGTTGGCAAGCTAATATCAAGATTTGGTAATGTAGAGTCATCTGCTGCTTGTAGGCCTTCTGACGATTTTTCATCCGTGATAATATATACTTTCCCTACTGATTTTCTCGGTTGGTCGATTCTGAGTTCTACAACATTTAACTCACTAATATATAACTTACCAAATAAATACTGCCAGATATCTACCCCCACAGAGGCTTGCGAAAAACTCACTAAATTATGAGTAGACTTCTCGGGATCTGTCGCCTGAAATCCTTCAATATTTAACGTTAAGGGTGCATAAGTAATTTCAACGTGTTCAACATTAACTTCAGCTCCTAAATACCATTCACCTGATTTCTCTATACCATTTTTAACTAATGAATCTGCGAAAAAATAAACAAAAGTTGCAATCAATGCGATAACGGCAAAAAAAACGGCTAAACCTTGCCAACGGAATAAGCGACTCATGACATTTCTCCTTGTCCGGAGACTTGACAATAAACACGGTAAAATTTCGAGGCTTTAAGGGCTTTTACAATACGGAATTTCTCAAAAAACGCTTTGACATGTAGCCGGTATTTTTCGATGAGGTAGTTGCAAACAAAATACAGGGGAATAGCGAGTAAACATCCCAACACTAGCGCACCTAATGTATAGGTATGATGAAGATGAGCTAATTTAAATAAACTGAACTGATAAAGCATATCAAACAATGAATGTAATGATTCAGCGTTAAGTAGTGACTCACCGACGCTAACAATCAATGATGCTAACAAGTAACTTAGGCCTTTAAAGAATCCCCAAGCTAAAATAAAACCGCCGATATTGACTCGTAAAAATAGCACTATAAATAAGAACACGACATTGTGTAAAGTAAAAACGGGTGATAAACCTACAATGAAACCCAACGCAATCGCGAGGGAGATTTGTCTCGTTGAGCTTTCGGAGTTAAGTGCATTAAGCAACTTAGCTAATAAGGTAAGCATTCCGTTTCCTTCTAATATTGTCTTTTGTGTATTTAATATGAAATAAAGTCTCGTTTGATAAGCGCACTGAAGACTAGCTCTCTTTACGAGTATAGACCCAGTCATTTCCCTGACTTAACTCTTCACTGTATTGGTAACCTGCAACATCAAATGATTTAAGTTGCTCTTTGTCGGTTAAACGATTTTCGATAATATATCTCGCCATTAAGCCACGTGCTTTCTTTGCAAAAAAGCTGATCATCTTAAATTGACCGTTTTTCCAGTCTTTAAAGGCGGGTGTAATGATTTCACCGTTAAGCCCTTTTTTCTTCACTGATTTAAAGTATTCATTTGAGGCTAGATTAATTAATACTCCATCACCTTGTTGGGCTAATGCTTCATTAACACTCTTGGTAATAATATCACCCCAGAATTGATATAAATTAGTGCCACGGTCATTGACTAGTCTTGTGCCCATTTCCAAACGATAAGCTTGCATTAAATCTAACGGCTTTAATAAGCCATATAAACCTGACAATATTCTCATATGCTGTTGAGCAAAATCGAAATCAGCTTCGGTAAATGTTTTTGCATCCAAACCAGTATAAACATCACCATTAAAAGCAAGCACAGCTTGACGCGCGTTTTTAATCGTAAAAGGCATTGACCACTCACCAAAGCGAGCAGCATTTAAGCCGGCAAGTTTGTCGCTAATCCCCATGAGTGTTGATATATCGGCAGGCGTTAATTTTTGACAATAACTTATCAATGTTTGGCTATGCTCTAAAAGCTCAGGTTGCGAAAATTTATCGGTAGGTAAAGGCGATTCAAAATCTAAATTTTTAGCCGGAGAAACAACAAGTAGCATAAAGGATCCATTTAATGGCAGTAATAATATAGTGTCTCTATCATACAAGAAATAGCCTCAACATGAAGAAAAATGATAAGCAAAAACAAATAGTACTTAAAAAAAACATAAACATGCTTGCTATATATTGAAAATTTGTTACATATATAGCTGTATCAGGCATTACATCAATGATTTATCGCATTTATAGCTATTGATGTTGTAATATTTCTCCAATTTTAAGTTTATCGTTAAAAAGGTATCGGACATGACTAACCAGCTTTCACAATTAAAACAAATGACCACCGTAGTTGCTGACACTGGCGATATTGAAGCTATCGCAAAATTTCAACCACAAGATGCAACGACAAATCCGTCGTTATTATTAAAAGCCGCCTCACTTGAAAGCTACCAACATCTACTTACCCAAGCCGTAACATGGGCTAAACAACAGTCATCAAATGCGGAACAACAAGTTATTGACGCTGCCGATAAATTGTCGGTATTAATTGGTTTAGAGATTTTAAAAACAGTTCCAGGACGCATTTCAACAGAGGTTGATTCACGTTTATCTTTTGATACCCAAGCGTCAACGGCGAAAGCTCACAAGTTAATCGCAATGTATAATGAAGCGGGTATCAGTAATGATCGTATCCTCATTAAACTTGCGTCAACTTGGGAAGGCATTAAAGCTGCAGAGCAACTTGAACAAGCGGGCATTAATTGTAATCTAACTTTATTATTTAGTTTTGCCCAAGCACAAGCCTGTGCAGAAGCTGGCGTTTACTTAATATCCCCTTTCGTTGGTCGAATTTTAGATTGGTATAAGAAAGATACCGGCAAAAGTGAATATGCAGCTACTGAAGATCCCGGTGTAGTTTCAGTAACAAGCATTTATAACTTTTATAAAAGCAAAGGTTTTAAAACGGTAGTGATGGGTGCAAGCTTTAGAAACATCGATGAAATTCGTCAATTGGCAGGTTGTGATCGTCTAACGATAAGCCCAGGCTTACTTGATGAGTTAGAAAAGAGTAATGAAAAACTTGATCAGAAACTATTTAGTCAGCAGGTTGAGCTCTCTAATGAAGCTAAATTATCTGAAAGTAGTTATCGTTGGGCAATGAATGAAGATGCCATGGCAACAGAGAAACTTGCCGAGGGGATCCGAAACTTTACCATTGACCAAATAAAATTGGAAAAACAATTAACTAAAATGCTTTAACTGTTAACTTTCAATTAATTAGTACAGAAATGGAACTGTTATCAGTTATTTTGTAGACAAACTTTGTTGTTATTTAATGCTTTAATGATTTGCTTATCGGCTTGAATGTGTTATTAAAAAGGTGCTATTAAATAAAAAGGAGTGTTCTATGGATAAACTTCAACAAGTATTGGGCTCATTCGGTAAAAGACCAAAGTCCTCAGAAAGCACTAATAAGAAAAGAAAATGGCGCGAAATAGAACAATTAAAGGAAAGGTTTCAACTAGAAAAAGAATTAAAAGCATATGAAGACTCGTTAGAGTTTATGTTGGAAGATTTTTAGTTATATTTCAAAATGAAAAAACCCAGTATTTATACTGGGTTTTTTATTAGCTAACGTTTAATTATTTGGCTAGGTTTCGAATTCATATACCGCAGGTTTCACGCCAACTAATTCCTTCAAACGTTCAACTATCAAGTAATTCACAGGCACTAAAATCAAGGTAATTAAAGTCGCAAACAATATTCCAAAACCAAGAGATACAGCCATAGGAATAAGGAACTGAGCTTGTGTTGATTGCTCAAATAGTAATGGCATCAAGCCAATAAAAGTGGTTAAACTGGTTAGCATAACCGGACGAAAACGAGATGCTCCAGCAGTCAGCACAGCTTCCATAACTTGTATACCCTCTGCTCGCTTTTTATTGATAAAATCAACCAAAACCAGCGAGTCATTCACCACTACTCCTATTAGTGCTAACATACCGAGTAAGCTCATGATGGTTAATTCCATGCCCATGATCCAATGACCAATAACGGCACCGATCATACCAAACGGAATAACGCTCATCACAATAATAGGCTGTAAGTACGATTTGAATGGAATAGCTAATAACGCATATATAATAAAGAACACAAATAATAATGCCCAAGCTAACGAACCAAAAGATTCACGTTGTTCTTTAGCTTCCCCCTCAAGAGAGTGGCTCACCCCTGGGTATTGCAAAATCAATTCATCCAAATATTCTTTTAAATCAGCCTGTAATATCGTCATGTTAGTATTTTCTTTTTCGATATCTGCGCTAACGTTTGCAGTGCGGTAACGGTCAATACGAGAAATTGTTGATGGACTTTTCCCTGGGATTAATTTTGCCACATGCGACAACGGTACTGAGCCACCACTAGGAGTACCGACAAGAATATTTTCTAAATCTGCTGTAGTACGGCGCTCATTTAACGGTAAGCGCACCATAACGCGCACATCATCTCGCCCCCGCTGAATTCGCTGAACTTGAGAGCCAAAGAAAGCTCGGCGCACTTCATTAGAAATACTCACTCTTGTTAGCCCTAAGGCTTTACCTTGTTCGGTTAATTCAATTTGCAGTTCTTCTTTACCGTCAGACAAACTATCTTCTATATCAAATACTGTAGGATAGGTAGCCAATCGTAGTTTCACTTTATCGGTAATTTCTTTCAACGTATCTATCGAGCTTGCTTTTAGTTGTACATGAATAGGATCGGAAGAACGACCTATTTCAGCCCTAAAAGTGATACTTTCAGCCCCAGGAATTGGCCCAATTAATGACCGCCATTCACGTACTAGCTGTGCAGAGCCAATAGATAAACTACGAGACTCTGGTGGCGTTATTTCGAAACGCACGCCTCCTTGATTTGAAACACCGCCTCTGCCCCCCGTCGTTGCAAGAATATTAATAATGATACTTTCATTGGTATCTTCATCAATATATTTACTACGTAACTCTTCCGCTTTTTCAGTCATCTTTAAGATATGTTTATTGGTTACTTCGAAGGGAGTTCCCGCAGGTAATGTGAGTGATGCGCGTACCGTTTCACTTGGTATTCTTGGAAAGAAAATGAATTTAGTCCAACCACTCATAATTAATGTAACAATAATTAAAAGCACACCGACAAAACCGACGAATGTGGCAGCTTTATAATTTATCGCCTTTTTAAGTAATGGTTGATAGAAACGTAATATTGCACTTTCAAAACCATCAGCAAATCGTTGTTGAAACAGACTAAATTTAGAAACTTGTTCCTTCTGTCCTCGCAATTTCAAATTCTTTAAATGTGAAGGTAAAACAAATTTTGACTCTATCAAAGAAAACAGCAAGACCGGAATAACAATGACAGGTATTTGCGCAAACAAAGCCCCTCGTGCACCTTCAATAAAGGCTAAGGGTAAGAACGCAGCAACGGTTGTTAATATTCCAAAAGTAACTGGGGTCGCCACTTCTTGTGTGCCACGAATGGCGGCCTCTTCACCCGACTCTGATGTTTTTAAATGGGTATAAATATTTTCACCGGTAACAATGGCATCATCAACGACAATACCTAACACTAAAATAAAAGCGAATAAGCTCATAATATTTAGTGTAATACCAAAGAAAGGCATGGCAATAAAAGCGCCCATAAAGGAGATAGGAATACCTAAAAACACCCAAAAAGCTATTGAAGGGCGTAAAAATAAACTCAGTAAAGCGAGCACTAAAATACCACCTTGCAGCGCACTCGTCGTTAGTGTTGAAATACGGTTCTTAACGATTTGCGAGTCATCATCCCAATAACTTAATTCGACCCCTTCAGGCACACTATCTTGTTGCTCATCTATATAGTTTTTAACAGCCTCTGCCACATCAATCGCACTTTGGGGACCAATACGATAAACATCAATAAAAGCGGCTTGTTTACCGTTAAAACGAGTCCTAACAGGGGTTTCTTCAAAAGCATCAGTAATAAGCGCAATATCAGATAAATGTAAAATTGAACCATCAACATGCGTTTTTATCGCTATTTCAGCAAACTCATCTTTTCGGTAGGCTTGCCCTTTAGACAGCAATAAAACATCACCACCTCGAGTTCTTAGGTTACCTGCAGAAACATCGGTACTAGAATTACTGATGGCTGAAGATATTTGCGCTATGGTCAAGTTATACTGTTGCAATTTGTCTTGAGGGATTTCAATCGCTATTTCGTAATCACGAACACCACTTAAGTCAACTTGAGTAATGGCGGGGATTTTTAATAATTCATCTCGAACTTTTTCAGCATATTCACGCGTTTCTTTTTCACCATAAATACTTGCAACACTTACCGAGATAACTTCGCGTTTACGTGTTGCTAATGAAACGACGGGTTTTTCTGCATCGGCAGGGAAAGTATTAATAGCATCGACGCGACTTTTAATATCAGCCAATACTTCTCGAGCGTCGTAACCTGAATTGACTTCGATATTAACGGCTGAAAATCCTTCAGATGAACGGCTAGCAATTTGTTCAATGCCTTCTAAGTCTTGTATTGCCTCTTCAATGCGAATAGAAAGACTTTTTTCGACATCTTCAGGTGTTGCACCACGCAATGACACATTAACGTTAATGCGATCAGTTGCGAACGATGGAAATACCTCTAGTGGAATTTGCGTTGATAAACTAAATAATCCTGAAATTAGGATAGTAATTAATAGTAAATTGGCGGCTACGTGGTTTCGTGCAAACCATGCGATCATAGTGACTCACCTTTTGCTTGCTGAGTACCTTTTTGTCTTACGATCTTTTCACGACTTGCTTTACCTTTTTTATCCCGATTTTTTTTCCCTTTGTTGTTTCTTTTGTTATTGGGTTTATTTTTTTTTCTATCACGGGTTTGCCCTTCAATTGATACTGGAGTACCCGAGCTAACTTGCCCTAAGGAGGTTAGTACTAATTCATCACCTGCGACTAGGCCCGATTTCACAATAGCTTGCTTGCCATTCTGCCAGCCAAGTGTAATTTCTTTGCGCATTAATAGGCCTTTTTCAACGATGTAAACATAGCTCCCTTGATAAATAGCACTACTGGGAATAACTAACTCACTGGTCAAAGCTAGACCTTCAATTTCAGCCGTAACATACTGACCAATTTTAATCGGTGAACCACGAGAGGTCGTCGCATCATACGGTCGGTTAATTTGTGCAACTACATACAATTGCTGAGACTGCTCATCAATGGCACTCTCTGTACGAATGATTTTCCCACGCCATTCTTGATGGCCCATTAAATCAGACGTGAGTTTTACATTATTTTTATTTCCTTGCTCACCAATATCACGATACTCTTCAGGTAAGTTAATTAGCGCTAAATCTTTATTTTTAATGGGTAAACGAATTTCTACATAATCAACCGCAAATATTGAAGCGAGTTGGGTATTAGCTGAAACGACTTGTCCTAAGTCCACTTGTTTTTTCAATATACGTCCCGCATAAGGGGCAATAATTTTCGTACGTTCTAGTGCTAATTCGGCTTTGTCTAATTGCGCTTGTGCAGAAAGTACTTTTGCTTTGGCCGCCTCTAATTGTGGTTTACGCAATACTAGTGCGCTAGCTGTTTTACCATTGCCTAAACGTTTCCAGTCGGCTTGCGCTTGGCTAACCCGTGCTCGCTCTTCAAGTAAGACTTGATTAGCAGACAATAAATTTGCTTGTGATACTTTGACTTCTGATTTGTGATCTCTGTCGTCAAGCTGAACTAAAACGTCCCCTTGTTCAAAAAACCCACCGTCTCGAAATTGCATACTTACCTCATTAATTTGCCCTGAGACTTGCGAGAAGAGTATGCTCTGTGTACGAGGTTTTACCGTGCCAAAACTTTCGACTATGACTTGATAATGTTGTGGAGTTAAGCGTTTTGTCACGACTGTCATTTGTGAACTTTTTGACGGTTTGAAACGTTTTGACTGTGGTGGATTTTTCGTAATAATGGTCGATAATAAAACGGTTACTCCAATAATCACAGCAAGAATAATTATTTTCTTTTTAGTGCTTGGCTTTGCGGCAAATTGAGTATTTTGAGACATAATTATTGAGCCTTTGTATCGGTGCTTGTAGCTGAATTTTGTTTAGCTACAGAAAAATCGCCACCCAGAGCTAAATGTAATTGAATACGGTTAGCAATCAGGCGGTTTTTAAGGGTTATTAAAGTGCTTTGAGCATCAAAAGAACGGGTTTGCGCATCTAGTACAGTGGTATAATTTACTAGGCCACTTTGATATTGTTCAAACGAGAGTGTTGCCGCAACTTTTGCGTTCTCTTGTGCCGCTAACATACTTTGATAGCTATACTTTAAACTTTCTTCTTCTGTAATAGCGTTTTCCACTTCAGCAAAAGCGTTATATAAAGTATCTAAGTACCGTTGCTCTTCTTGCTTTAATGCTAAACGTGCTTTTTCTTCATTTGCTTTCAAACGGCCTGCATTGAATAAAGGCGCTGAAATATTACCGAATAAAGACCATGCTAATGATGAGCCCGATAATAAATCATCGATATCACTACCCGAATCTCCCACCGATGCAGTAAGACTCAAACTAGGAAAACGTTGTTTGTGTGCATAAGCAAGGCCGGCATCTTTCGCAAGTAATTTATACCAACTCGCCATTAAGTTAGGCTTTCTACTGATAAGCTCTGAGGGCAAGCCAAGAGGAATAGCTGAGGTTAATAAAGGTAGCTGAGCTTTCACTAACAACTCTCCTTTAGGATAATCCCCGACTAAACGTTCTAGTTTTCTAATTAATTTCTTTTTCGATGATTTTTGCCCAGAAACCCTGGTTAATTCATTATTAAGCTCATTTCGCGTTAAATAAACATCAAGTGCCTCATTTATACCAGTGTTATAACCTGATTCAATGATATCTAGGTTTTGCTGAGAATTTTTCACTCTACTTTCATAAAGCGCTAATAATTTTTCAGCCTCAATAACAGCAAACCATGTGGTAACAACATCAACGACTAATTGCTGCTTACTTTGTTCAAAGCTTGCTTGCTCGGCCATATAGGTTAAGTTAGCTTGTTGGTCCGCATCAGAAAGCTTGCCCCATAAATCGAGTTCATAGCTTAGGTTCAAGTCTATAGAACTGGAATTACTTATGCTATTAGCATTATTATTTTTGCTGCGACCAGAGCGTAAAGATAAATCGAGGGATGGCCATAATGAACTGCCCGAAACAATTAATTGCTGCTTTTGAATTTCAATATTAAACGCTTGAATTTTTAATTGATGATTAGAAGCTAGTGCAGATTTCACTAATTGCTGTACTTGTTTATTTTCTATCTGATTGAGCCAATTACTTTCAACTTGTAAGGCTGTTTGATCTTCTTGCCAATTTTTTGGCAAATCAATGTTCTTAATATTTTCATCAAGCTCAGAAATACTGGAGCAAGATAATAACGACAAAGCTGTCAGTCCAACAATAATACTTTGCTTAATGTTCGCTCGAGAACGACTCTTCATAAAAGGTAAACCACTACGACTATTTTGATAGCCTAAGTGTAATCAATGTTTAGTAAAACTCGCAATGACTTTACATAAGTTTACTTCCAGTAAATGCTGAATTGCGATGAGTGACATGAAATAGAGATGAATGTCACTTTTGCAAATTTAACAAAAATTAAGATAAAAACATAAGATCAATCTTCGTCGACGTGCCCGACATAAAGTTCAGAAATAATACGAACTGATTTAATCATGTTATCTGAAACTTCAACGATTTCTAACGGGTAGCCGGCGATACGTACGCTAAGGTTGGCTTCTGGTATGTCTTCTAAATACTCAATGATCAAACCATTCAGCGTTTTAGGGCCATTAGTGGGGAAGGTCCAATTCATTTCTTTATTAATATCACGCACGGTAGCACTACCATCAACTAAAAAACTGCCATCGGGTTGTGCATGCACTTCATCGCTAGTTGTCGGGGTCATCGTTGTCGTAAAGTCTCCAACAACTTCTTCAAGGATGTCTTCTAAAGTAACAAGGCCTTGAATATCACCATATTCATCAACAACTAAACCTAAACGTTCCTTAGCATGTTGAAATTTTAGTAGCTGTACATTAAGGGTGGTACCTTCAGGAATGAAGTACAACTCTTTAACAGCGCGAATGAGCGTGGTTTTGGTAAATTGGTTTTTAAATAATAACTTCAATGCATCACGCAAATGAATATAGCCAACAACATCATCCATATTGTCCCGATATAATAAAACACGGGTATGGTTTGACTGAGCCAGTTGTTTTTGAATTTTTTTCCAATCGTCATTAATATCAATACCCACTAACTCGTTACGTGGAATCATAATATCTTCAACGGTGACCTTATCTAAATCAAGAATACCCACCAGCATATTTTGATCTCGCTTTGGCAGCATTGCACTTGACTCGTTAACCACGGTTCTTAATTCTTCAGAACTTAAACTATGCTCTTGTCTTTGTTCTGGGCTCACCCCAATTAACATTAATAAACCATTGGTTATCCAATTAACCGCAACAACGAATGGGAATAATAATTTTAATAACAAAGTTAACAGAATTGAACTTGGAAATGCTATTTTTTCTGGGTACAAAGCGGCTAATGTTTTTGGCGTAATTTCAGCAAAAATTAAGATAACTAAGGTTAATAATAAACCAGCATAAAAAATACCAGCATCACCATATAATCGTTCAGCGATTATTCCTGTTATTAAAGTCGCAAAGATATTTACTAAGTTATTTCCAATTAGAATTAACCCGATCAGCTTATCAGGCCGATCAAGCAACTTACTAACACGCTTAGCACCTCTATGCTTTTGTTTTTCTAAATGACGCAATCGATAACGATTAAGCGACATAATGCCGGTTTCAGAGCCTGAAAAATAGGCAGAACAAACAATAAGAATGCCAAGTGTGGCAAAGAGTATTTCTGTTGATATGTTGTCCAAAAAAGGAACCTTATGTTATTTAAAAAAAGACAAACATTACTGATTGCCTAAAGACTGTAAAAAAACGTTATATACGTTTTATAATAAAATAAACTCTTTAACAAACCGGCTGCCGAAATAAGCCAATGTTAATAAAGCGCTACCAGTAACGGTTAATATTAGTACTCGATGACCACGCCAACCGAGTCTGTAGTGACCTAAAAGTGTCACAGAGTATACAATAAAAGCCATAATAGAGAGTATGGTTTTATGCGCATTTTCAGTTGAAATCATGCCATCTAAGAAAATAAAGCCGATTACTTCGCTTAAGAATAAAAAACTAGTACCAATTGCCAAAATAATGAACAACTGACCTTCAACTTGCATTAACGGGGGTAAATGACTAACAGCGGTTAAGTTTTTTGTCTTTAGCTTGAAATGAATATAAGCCACTTGAAAAGCATATAGCGTCGCAATAACTAAAATACAATAAGATAACAAAGCAAAAGTAACATGACTAATTACCCCGAACTCATGGCTTACCATAGGGGCATCTGCAATATTAGGCATAAATAACATCAGTAATTGCCAAATCCCCGCAAAGCCGTATATAACAGGCAAGAGTAAATTAACCTTGAAGCGCAATGCGAATGCCGAAATAGACAAACAGATAATCAAACTAACCAAGGAGATTACATTAGGTAATGCAAAGTTAATGTCAGCCTGAGCCACTAAAAATTGAGCGTTACTTAAGGTATGAAGCACCATAGCGACACAGCCAAAAAATAAGACAAAAATTAAATTAGGCCCTTTAGGATGGAATAAGCGTAATAACATCGCTGATGTCGCAACACCATAAGCCAAAAATGCAATTAAAGAACAAATATCCGAAAAATTCACAACGTGCTCCCACACAAGAATTTAAAAACCAAGCGACAACTTAAATAAAGAATTCTATCAGAATAAACTTAAGTCACCTCAGACTAGAACTATAAAACTAAATTTCTCAACGGTTTAATCGATAAAAAGGCAATTAAACCTGCACAAGTAAGCCCAAACCAAAAGGGTAACAATTCGTGACTATGTTGCATTTGCTGAGCAATATTAATATCGAAAATCCCTAGTCCCCAATCAAGTAATAAACCAAAACTAATAGCCGATAATGAAATCCCCAATAAATAGCGAATTAAAACGCCACTGCCCATTTCATTTCTAATGACACCTAAAGTTGAAATATTGGTAGCGGGACCCGCCATCATAAAAACGAGAGCTGTGCCGGGCGAAATACCGGCCATAATAAAACCAGCGGCTACAGGCGTTGAAGCGGTAGCACAAATATACATAGGAATTGAAATAAGGATCATCACCAGCATAGCGCCAAGGCCACTGCCATAACTTAATAAAAAAGAAGCAGGTAAAAATGTCTTAATTAAGGTGGCAAAAATAAGCCCGACTAATAACCACAAAATTAAATCATCGATAAGTTTAGTCGCAGCATAATGAATGCCAGAAGAAGTTTTATTGAGAAATGTTGTTGTCTTTTTAGATGAATCGTTCGGTGCGGTATTACAACAAGACGATTTTTTTTCTTCTTGATCAGACTCACTGACTTTCTGACTTGCACAACAGCTCGATGATTCTTCGGATTTAGGAGCTGAGACAGGTGTTACTTCTTTTTTCAGCGTCGTAACAAGTAAGCCAGTAACAATTGCTGACAAAATCGCTGTTATTGGCCGATAAATTGCAAAAATGGGTCCTAGTAAGGCATAAGAAACAGAAACAGAGTCTACGCCGGTTTCAGGTGTTGCCACTAAAAATGCAGAAGTTGCTGGGGCTGACGCGCCACTACGCCGTAACTCTGTAGCTACAGGGATGACTCCACATGAGCACAGGGGCAAAGGAGCTCCAATAATAGCGGCTTTAATAATGGCGAGTTTTCCTTCACCTAAATGTTGACTTAAAATTTGAGTAGGCACCCAAGATTTCATTAAACCAGCAATTAATAAACCTAATAATAACCAAGGACTTGCTTCAGCACTGAGTGCGAGGAAGTTGGTCAATAATGCAGATAAATATTCCAAAACATTCACTATGTATTTATAAGAAAGCTAAACTAGATCACAGCTTATCATATTTATTATACAGTGCATTAGCCTACATCAAATAACGGGGATTATTTACTCGATAGTTAACTTGTAATAATCCTGTGAAGTTAGTTCATACTCAAAGCTTGCTAGCAGTTCGAGAACAAATAGAATTTTTTGCAAGCTGTTATCTCGGCTTCGCCTCCTGACAAAACTGTGCCTAACCATTCATAGTGTCGTCTTCAATCAATGCCTTGCCTACATGGATAAGTAAGTATTTAGGTTATGTTTGGAACGGATAACCTTTGCTTCTAAGCCTTTTAAATTTCGTTGTGTGGGAATAAACTTATTGGAGTTGGTATTATTTATGGCTAAGACCTTTCGATTATTTTATTGGCGCGTATAATAGGCGGCAATATTTTATATTCAGTCCAATGTAGAGTCGTTCATGTTTGAGAATCTTTCCGATCGTTTAACGAAAACGTTAAAAAATATCAGTGGCCGTGGCCGATTAACTGAAGACAATATTAAAGACACACTTCGCGAAGTGCGTATGGCATTACTTGAGGCCGATGTTGCATTACCCGTTATTCGGGAGTTTGTTGCTAAAGTAAAAGAAAATGCTGTTGGCCAAGATGTTTCTAAAAGCCTATCGCCTGGGCAAGTGTTCGTAAAAATAGTTCAAAAAGAACTTGAACACGCCATGGGTGAAGTAAACGAGACACTTAACTTAAAAGCAGCTCCTCCGGCAGTTGTTTTAATGGCTGGTTTGCAAGGTGCAGGTAAAACAACCTCTGTTGCCAAGCTATCAAAATATTTAAAAGAACGCGAAAAGAAAAAAGTACTAGTAGTAAGTGCCGATGTATATCGCCCTGCCGCTATCAAACAGTTAGAAACTTTAGCTAATGAAATTGAAATCGGTTTTTTCCCAAGTGATATTTCACAAAAACCGATTGATATTGCCAATGCAGCAATTGATCACGCGAAAAAGAATTTCTATGACGTATTGATTGTTGATACTGCGGGACGTTTGCATATTGATGAAAGCATGATGGCTGAGATTCAAGAGCTTCATGCAGCTATCAACCCGGTAGAAACATTATTTACCGTTGATGCCATGACAGGACAAGATGCCGCAAATACCGCCAAAGCATTTGGTGACGCATTACCACTAACCGGTATAATTTTAACGAAAACAGATGGCGACGCCCGTGGCGGTGCTGCTCTTTCAATTCGTCATATTACCGGTAAGCCGATTAAGTTTATGGGGGTCGGTGAAAAAATTGAAGCACTTGAGCCTTTTCATCCTGACCGTATAGCCTCACGAATTCTTGGTATGGGTGATGTTCTTTCTTTAATTGAAGAAGTAGAGCAAAAGGTTGATAAAAAGAAAGCTGAAAAACTAGCCAAAAAATTCAAGAGCGGTAAAGGCTTTGACCTAGAAGACTTTCGTGAGCAACTTGTGCAAATGAAAAATATGGGTGGCATGACAAGCATGATGGATAAGTTGCCGGGTATGGGCAATATGTCAGATAAAATTAAAGATCAAATGGATGATAAACTGACACTCCGTATGGAAGCCATTATTAGTTCGATGACCAAAGGTGAACGAGAACGCCCCGATATCATCAAAGGCTCTCGAAAGCGTAGAATTGCCGCAGGTTCAGGTACACAAATACAAGACGTAAATCGTTTATTAAAACAATTTACACAAATGCAAAAAATGATGAAAAAAATGTCTGGTAAGGGTGGCATGCAAAAAATGATGCGCTCGATGAAAGGTATGATGCCACCTGGTGGTGCTGGTGGAATGGGCGGCGGAATGTTTGGCCGTTAATTTTCGACCCTGTTTATTTATTTTGAAAAGGTGGCTATTGGCCACCTTTTTGTTTTTTTGCTTTAATATAAATTCATGACAAGACCGAGCTGCTTAATCTTTATGCTTGCTATATATATTAAAAAGCGTAGAATACGCGAGCTTTTCTGTCACCCAGGGTGTCAGAAATTGTCTGGAAAATTCGTTTTAACACTTTAAATAATAGAGGGCGATATGGTAACCATTCGTTTAGCTCGTGGCGGCGCCAAAAAGCGTCCATTCTATCAGGTTGTTGTTGCAGATAGCCGTAACTCTCGCGATGGTCGTTTCATCGAGAAAGTTGGTTTCTTCAACCCAACAGCACAAGGTCAAGCAGAAAAATTACGCTT
>MAAB01001358.1_pt1 | contig 27096 bp, 22 predicted proteins | sample 1115991 | NCBI WGS metagenome assembly MAAB01 (sample SAMN04961124, study PRJNA320927) | seawater metagenome | isolation source: sample BD02T18 sea water enriched with oil for 18 days | place: USA:Gulf of Mexico | collected 2013-07-27
AGCGCAAATTCAATCGAGTTAGGGCTTGCTAAAGCAACTTTATCACCTGGTTTTATATCTAATGCTCTTAATATATTATCGACTTTGTTTAGGGCATTGTTTAATTCTTGGTGAGTATAAGAAAGCCTGATGTCGTCTCGGTATTCAACAAGTGCATCTAAATTTGGTGTAACCGCCGCTTTGCGTCTAAACACATCACCCATGGCAACGCGGTTAATTAAATTTCTTTCTGTACTCATAATATTCCTCAGCTTATTTTTTAGTTATTATTCGTTACTTATTAGCCATTCAATAATTTATTCAACTAACTATTTATACTAAAATAGCCGCTTCACAATAGTGTGTTTCATCTGCTAGTAACTGCTTTATAGCCTTTTTAATTTGGTCAAAGTTCGGTGTGTCGAGTTCAGATGTTTCTTTAAAAGCATTTGAAAGTTCATACCAACTTTGAGCACTTTTTTGCATCTTATCTTCCAAACGTAATGTTTTTATTGAATCAAGGTACTGACTAGCTTCACCAAGAAAGCGCGCGTACATTTTTCTAAAACCACAACCACCTGTGCCACGTTTTTCAATAGTTTGATAAGCAAAACGACAATTCCACTGCCAATCATCAGAGTGCTCCCACTCGTTAAAATCATCTATTAATGTTTGCAGGGCAGAAAACCCCGTTGACTTATCGGTTGAACTGAGTAATCGAGAAGCATTTTCTTTAATTGCTTGCTGACATAAGCTTTTTAAATCGTTAGGTTTATTTAAGTGTTTTGGCGCATAAAAGTCACCGTTAGATATAAAAGGGAGTATTTGTGATACTCGAGCTTTTTTCATTTTTTCAAATGATACCGTTTCTAAGTTTTCTCTTTCGGTATCAGTTACCTGAAAAAAATTATCGTCTTTATTGTAGCCCCATGCTATTACCCCGTGGCCTGGGAAATGGCTAGAAGAATTAAAATAATGTAAATAATAAATATCAGTAAGCAATAATGCAGGGCGATTCTCATCTAATGCGGTAATCAGTTGTTGTTCGCTTTCTTGTACTGTGGCAGCACTCAACCATGAAAAATCATTAACTCCAATGGCATTAAAAAAACGTTTTTCATAACCTAAAGAGCGAGTATGTAGCAAGCGAGTAGGGGATGCTTGTGGTGTTTTCAAATAAGTAATACCTAAGCCACCACCCACACCAAAGCAAAAGTCTTCACTCCAATCAAAACCATGAAAGCGAACTAGATCAGCTATTGCCGTACTAGAACAATGCACACCTGGTACATGAGTATTCTTAATCAACGTCATTTTATTGCCTTTATATTTATTTGAAATGTAAACACGCTATTTGGCATCACTATTCTTTTTTCCTACACCTAATAACCAAGCTAAACTGGGTATTAATGTTAGTGCTCCAATCATATTAAAAACAAACATAAAGGTTAATAATAGCCCCATATCAGCTTGAAACTTAATAGGAGAAAACACCCAAGTTGCAACACAAATTGCTAAAGTCACCCCGGTAAAACCAACAGCTTTGCCTGTTTGGTTTAACGTATATAAGTAAGACAAGTAGAGTGATTTTTTCATGGCTAATCCTTCGTTTATCTTACTAAAAATATAGATACCATAATCAACACCAATACCCACACCTAGCGCGATAACAGGCAAGGTTGCGACTTTAACGCCTATGCCTAAAAATGCCATTAAAGCCTGACTTAGCACTGAGGTAATAACTAAAGGAACAATAATACACACCACAACAGGTATTGATCTGAAGGTAATTAAACAGATGATAATAACAACAGAATATACCCAAATAAGCATTTCAGTTTGCGCTTCTTCAATCACTATATTTGTTGCTGCTTCAACACCCGCATTACCTGCAGCTAATAAAAAGGTAATACCTTCTTGTGGGTTTTTAGTTATAAAATCATCTACTTTATTAACAACGGTTGTTAAGGTATCGGCTTTGTGATCATTTAAGAAGACAATAATGGGTGCCATAGAACAGTCACTATTAAGAAAGCCTGATGGCACTTGTGATAGTGTTGCGTTAGTGACAAATTCATTTCGGTTCAGGTTCGCCCATTTTAACGAACCTTCATTCATGCCAAACATGCCTAATTTGGAAATATCAGTTATTGAAACAACATTTTGAACACCATTGGTATTTCTAAGTTGCCATTGAAGCTGATCCATCAATACTAAGTTGTCGTATTTACTACATTGGTCTGGTGCAGTTTCAACTATAATGACAAACACATCGGTACTGGCGGTATAATTTTTGACGATAAAAGCATTATCAAGGTTATAGCGAGAATCTGCTCTTAATTCAGGGGCGCCAGCATCTAAATCACCAATCTTCATGAACTGTGAAAAATATAAACCACCACCAAATAAAAATGCAGACAGCGAAATCATTAATATGGCAAATTTAGGCTTAGTAAAACCTGCAAACAACTTGTCTACTAAGCTAATTTTATGGGTGTTTTTTCTTGAATGCTCTATTGCCTTAGGTGAGATGCCAATAAAGCTTAATATAATAGGTAAAGCAACTAAGTTGGTGACAATAATAATTGCCACGCCAATACTTGCTGCAATAGCAAGCTCTTGAATAACGCCAATATCAATAACCATTAAAGTGGTAAAGCCAATGGCATCGCTTATTAATGCAGTAATTCCTGCTAAATAGAGAGATTTAAAAGCTAGGCTGGCAGCTTCTAATTTATTTGCACCAGTTTCTGCATGGTGAATAATAGAGTTAACAATTTGTACGCCATGGCTTACGCCAATAGCAAATACTAAAAATGGCACTAACATTGAATAAGGGTTAATACCGTAACCCATTATGTTTAGCGTTCCTAACTGAGCAAATACGGCTAAAATAGAACAAATAACAACAACCAAGGTACTACGTAAACAGCGTGAATAAAGCCATAGTAAAAAAATAACAATTAATACCGCTAACATGAAAAATATAATAACCTGCATTGCGCCGTCAATTAAATCACCAACAACTTTGGCAAAACCAACTATTCTAATATTAATATGGTCAGATGAGTGTTTTTCTCTTATTTCATTTTCAAGTGTTTGAGAAAGGTGATGGTAATCTATCGGTAAACCTGTTTCAGGGTTAATATCTTGTAGAGGAGCTAAAACAATACTTGATTTAAAATCATTACTAACAAGACTACCAATTTGACCAGACTTGAATATATTAGAACGGATAGTATCAAGGCTTATTTCTGAGCCATCATATCCATCGGGAATAATGCTACCACCAATAAAACCTTCTTCAGTGACTTCTTGCCAACGAACATTTGGTGTCCAAAGAGACTTTAAGCCATCACGATTAACACCAGAGATGAAAAAAACATCATCAGTAACATTTTTCAATACCTCTTGGTATTTGGCATCAAAAATATCACCATTTTTATTTTCTACAATAACTCTAACAACGTTACCTAAATTGGAGAGCTCTTTTTTGTATGATAAAAAGTTTTTAATGAACTGATGATTAGTCGGTAGCATTTTTACAAAGCTCGCTTCAGGTTTTACTTGAATTGCTTGAAAAGTTAATACCACGCACAACAAAATAAGTGAAGATAAAATGATTAATCTATTGGAAAAAATAATTTTTTCAGCAAACAAAACTAACTTATTTGAATTAGACATTATTGAGTAACTCCTTTGTTATTTACTGAATTGTCTAGTGAGACTATACCGAATTGTCCAACTAATATAAGTTGCTCGTTCATTACAGTAACTGCTGAAAATGCAGAGCCAGAAGGATGTTTTATTAAACTTGTTTTATTCGGGGTATTAATGTTTAGCGTGATAATTGTGCCGCCATGACCAACCAAAACAACATCACCATTTTCTTTGATATGGCCGCCAAGTAATGTTGCACGGTTTTCAGAGACATAATGTTGCCAGTGCTTACCTTGATCGCTAGAGATAAAATAATTACCTTTTAAACCAAAAGTAATTAGGTTCGTTGATTTTTTTTGTGAAAGTATGCCAAACAAACTGCCATTGTACTGTGTATTAATAGACTGCCAAGAGTTGCCATTGTCTTGAGAGGTATAAGCAAGGCCGTGCTCACCAACAATATACGTTCTATCATTATCACTAGTAATACTATTTAGGTGATATTTATCAGGGTTATTTAAAAGATCATCTGATAATTGCCATGTTTTTCCTAAATCGGTACTGTGCAATAACGTGCCATAAGCACCAGTAACAATGATGGAGCTATTTTTAGTTTGAGTTACTGATAGTAGGGGCAGGTTAGGGCCAGTGTTTTCTGCATTTTGAGCATCTTCTAAAGCGAATTCTAAATCTTCTAAAGTAAAACTCGCGTCTTCAATTTCATCTTCATCAGTCAGGTTTTCGATAATTTTCTTAGCTAATGTTATTTGTTTTTCTAATAAAGCTATTTTTAATTGAGTTAATTTAAAACCGTCAAACAACTTATGCCAAATGTCAGTATTTTTTGGCGAAGAAATAATTGCACCATCATGACCTATGGCTAATTTATTACCATTAGATAATACGATTACATCTGTTAATAATAATGAAACTGGAGATATTTCTTGATGGTAATTATTTTGAGATTGCCAATTGACTATGTGTCCTCGTTCACCCACTGCTAATACACCTTTATTGGTGCCTGTAGTTAAGGAAGTAGTGATGCTAATTGAAACTAAATCACTTGGTATTGATGTGGTTTCTAAAAGCTCTACTTTTGCTTGGCAACAAATACCATAAAGTAAGAAAAAGGCATAAAAAACAAAATGCTTAAGGGTATGAAATCTCATATTATTCTCTGAGGATTGATAAAAAGCGAATGAAATAGATAAACTCTATTAGTTCATTAAAATATGGTGAATCAATGGTGTATAAAGTATGAAATTAATATATTGAATTTCTACTTATTGATATGTTTAAAACAGCTATAACTAACACTTAGTGCCAGTTATAACTGTTTTTATACTAGGTTATAGTTAACGACCCATGCGGCGCAGTGCAGAGGTGCTAAAGTGTTTGCGTTTAGCTTTAATTCCCCATTCCATAAATTTAGGCTCTTCGTTGCTTAAACCTGTCACTAAATATCGACCAGAATTTAAATCATGTAGTGTTTCAGCAACAAACCATGGCGTGTCTACATCATAAAATTGAACATTATGACCTTCAGATAACTTCCAAAGTTTACCTCTGCCATCATATTGATCGACAACTGATGCCCCCCAAGAGTCTTCATCTATGAAAAATGTTCTTTTTGCATAAATATGGCGAACTTTGTCTTTAAGAGTTGCTTCTACTTGCCATACTCGATGAAGTTCATAACGAAGAAACTCGGCATTAAGATGACCTTGTTTTATGATAGATTCATATTTAACGGTAGTATCAAGTAATTTATAAGAATTATAAGGAACATAAAGCTCTTTTTTACCTACTAGTTTCCAGTTGTAACGATCTGGAGAACCATTGAACATATCATAATTATCTGATGCTCTTAAACCATCTGTACCTGCTCCAGGACTGTCATATGCAACATTTGGTGCTCGTCTTACTCGACGTTGTCCAGCATTATATACCCATGCTCGGCGCGGCTCTTTTACCTGATCAAGCGTTTCGTGCAGCAATAAAGATGTACCGGTTAAACGTGCAGGTGCAGTGATTGTTTGTAGATAATAAAATAAAACATTATCGTCTTTTACTGCATCTCTACCAGAGACTAAAAAGTCAGGCCAAACCAATTGATCATTCATATTCACCGCAGTAAATGAACCGTCTTTTTGAACAGGTACAGTCACTTGGAAACGTTTGGCTGCACCACCTCGATAACGGGTTAAATGATTCCATATAACCTCAGAGCCATTTTTAGGAATAGGAAAAGGTACGGTAATACTGAAGTTTGTTAAACCATTGCCGCCATCAACAAGCTCAGCCGATGTGGCATTAGTCTGTATGGTTTTATATAAACTCTCAGGGTAAGCGGCAGTTCTTTTTGTTTTATACACTGGCATTTTATAATCAGCATACTTTTTAAACATGGCAATTTGACCTTCACTTAAGTTACTTTTGTAGTCATTTAAGTTGGCATTAGAAATAACAAATAAAGGTTTTTCCTCGGGAAAAGGATTTGCAGGGCGGCCACTGTCTTTACTTTTTGTGGTGTTCTTGCTATTTAATCCACCTTCCCACTTTGGTATAGTGCCTGTTTTATTACCAGCCATTTCAGCACCAATTGGTGTTAATGATACGCCAAGTTGAGCTGCTTCTGACGAGGTTACTTTAGCTAAGGTAGCGTTTGATGTAAGGCCTAGTGATACAACCAGTATACTAAGCGTTGTTTTAAATTTATTCATGTGTCTATCTCCAATTAATATGACAAGGCAAAACTTACTGCAAGGAAATCTTTATCAGTGATGGAGTTAAAATCACCACCACCAAAATTGGTATAAGAAACAGTTACAGAGTATTTTTGTTGGTATAAAGCCTCTAAAGAAACAGCCGCTACTGTGCTGCCTTTATTGAATTGGTCACTGTGACCATCAACATCGTGATACCAAGATACAACTGGCTTTAATGTAATTCCGGCAAACAAGTCAGAGTAGTTAAATTCTACGCGTGTTCTATAACCCCAAGCTGAGTCTGTTTTAAAACCGCCTTCACCTGGTGCAAAAGTAGGTGCACCATAAATAGTATCTCTGCCATACTGATATCCCTGAGCAGCCATATCTTCAATGCCATCGGTTAATGTTAAGCCAACTTCACCAATAAAGGTGACTCTTGAAGCACCAAGCACTTGGTCGAAAAACTGTATAGCAGTTATTTGTAACTGTGTAACATCAAACTCATCCCAAGCTCTTACATAACTGTCGCCAACAACACCATCTGCCTGTAGCCTTTGTGAAAAGGGTAATAAAGGATTTTCAGATAACGCAGCACCTACGGCATGATTACCATTTATTTGTGTTGGCGTATCAGGTTTATATGAAATTTCACCCGATAAGGCGATACCACTGACATTAGTGGCAAAACTTAAGCCGTATATTTTAAGATCTTCAGGGAATTCGATAAGGTAATTGGCGTTCAACGAGTCAATATTATCTTTGGACAAATCGGTAATACCATAAGCATTTAATAAACCCGCTGTTGCAGGATCTGCTGTTGCTGCCCAAGGAATAAATGAGCCTGTTATATCGACTAAGTCAACTGGTGGAGTTATAGCCGTTGGGCCATAATCGGTAAATTCTGAGCGATAAATACTCGCAATAGGTAAGCGAGCATGAAGGTTCATGTAATATAAACCGAACTCAGTATCGTTTAACTCCTCTGAATAATAACGAACGGCTACACCGTATTGGCCCCCGTCATCTGGCTCAATATCAGTTTTTCTTTTAGCGTAAACACCGCCTGCCACTGCTTGTACATCGCTTCCTCCAGCGGTAATAAAATTACAGCCATCAGCGGCATAATCAACAGTAGCAAAAAAAGTACCACAGCCATCTATTTGTGTTTTTTCCCATTCATATTGATAAAATGCTTCAACACTTAAACTTTCAGTTAAGCCTGCATTGGCAAACAGCATACCAACAGGTAATAAACCTTCTTTAAGTGTTGCACCAGGGCGGCGTAAGGCACTTACATCTAAAGGGTTAATAGCATTAATACCACCTTGAATGAAGGTACTTTCCCCCCAACTAACCACTTGGCGACCTAAGCGAACATCTAAAGGTGTTTCACCTAAATCAAAGCTACCATAAACATAGGCATCTAAAATTTGAATCCCTGTAAATTTAGAGGTATCACTAAAACCTTCGTCGCTTAATGGCGTGCCAGCAGCATAGCCGTTTGGTCCATTTCCGTGTGGGCGAACGCCATCTTTTAATTCAAGATCATACCAATATTTAACACGAACAAAGGCACCAAAACCGTCATTATCTAACTGAATATCATTAATGCCTTTAATGATAGTGGTAAAAGCATCATGTTTGCTAAAGTTTAAAGTATCATCGTCTGTGGTAGAAGATAGACCAGTGCCAGAAACGCCATCAATAATATTATTTGATGAGTAAAATTTAGGGTTTCTATCAGTCATGCGCCAGCTAGAGCCAATAGAAAGTTGAGAATTAATTGCTAATAGTATTTCATTATTTTCACCAAAATAAAAATCAGCAGCTTGAGCTACAGGAGCGCTAAGAGCCAAAATTATAGCGGTTTTCAATGAATTCTTTATAATAGATTTATTTTTCATTGTTATTCACTCATATTGTATTAATAAGGTAAGTGTTGTAATAATTAACTTTTGTAATGCTTAATTAAAATGTAATAAAACAGCTTTTTTAAGTAGCGCATTTTGCGTCATTATATTTTTTTTATGTCATTTTTTGTCGAACACTCAAGTTTAATGACTCTCAAAAGAAGGTTTTTAAAGGTATGGATGAAGATTATTCTTTAATTAGTGGTTGGATGATTTCAATTTGGCGAGCGATGGAGTTGTCTGGTCTTGATTTTAAACTCGCATGTAGTGAGCTTAAAATTGATCGCAGTGCTTTTAATAACCCTGAATCAAGAACGGCAGCAAAAAATACTATTAAGATACTTGAATATTGTAATGATAAACTGAATAGACATGATTTTTCGCTTGTAGTAGCAGAACAATTTCACCCTAATATTTTTCATGCGCTGGGTTACGCTATGATGTCATCGCAAAGCTTGCAAAGTGCATTAACATACATTGTACAATACAAAAAAGTTGTCTCTAATACTTGTACACTTTCCGTCGTTGAATGTGATAACAGATTGATTTTTCGCATGAATATATGTCGTTATATCAAGAGTAATGAGCTGGTATTACCTTATGTCGCGGTTGAACTATTTATTGCGACTATCGTTAAGTTTTCTAGAGAATTAACTGGCTCAAGTTTAAATCCTAAAAAAGTTGTTTTTTCATTTCCTAAGCCTGAATATGGTGTTGAATATTTAGCTGATTATTTTAAATGCGATGTTGAGTTTAATGCGCTCAATACCGCAATAACTTTTGATATTATCCAAGCTCAAAATATAGTAATGACCAGTAATCCTTTGATTACACAAATGCATGAAATAATGCTTGAAAACTTCATGTCACGCCTTGATAAAGATGATTTAAAGCATGCTGTTAAATCAAAAATATTTGAATTGTTACCTTTGGGCAGTCCTTCTCAAAAAGTTGTTGCCCAATCATTAGGTTTTAGCTTGCGTAATATGCAGCGGAAATTAAATAAGCAAGGTACAAGTTATAAGTATATTTTAGAAAAAACACGTAAAGAGCTAACTTTTGGTTATATGCAGCAATTTCATTTAACTTATACGGAAATATCTTATTTAGTTGGTTTTTCATGCACCGCTAATTTCAATAGAGTTTTTAGGAAGTGGACAGGAATGACACCTAGCTGTTACCGAAACTCATTAAAATAACAAACGCATAGGGCTTTCATTAACTAAATGACAACAGTTTGGCGTGAATTGATAATGCAAGATAGTTATATAAATTCAATACTAGGTTAAATTATTTTTCATTATAAGTTAATAGCATGAATTTGATCCAAACCATAAATAACGTAAATCAATGTTTCGAATCACAGAAGGGCCAATTTTTATCTGCACCTTATCGCAGTTATGATGAACGTATTAGTGATTTAAAAAAGCTCAAAAAACTTTTACTTGATAATCAAGAGGCCTTTATTGACGCGCTAAATAAAGATTTTGGCGGTAGGAGTGCTGATGACACCAGAATAGGCGATATTATTACCACTATTTCAGGTTTAAATTACACAATTAAAAATTTAAAAAAATGGATGAAACCTCAAAAGCGTAAAGTAGGTTTGTTATTTCAGCCCGCCAAAGCCTCTATATTGTTTCAACCTCTGGGTGTAGTCGGCGTGGTTGTACCATGGAATTACCCTGTGTTTTTGTCTATAGGTCCTTTAGCCACCGCTTTGGCTGCAGGCAATTGTGTTATGTTAAAAATGTCTGAGTTCACGCCAGAAACGGCAAAGCTATTAGCTAATTTACTACAGCAAAACTTTAGTAAAAAACAAGTTGCGATCGTTGGAGGAGAGGTGGAGATAGCAACAGCTTTTACTTCTTTAGCGTTTGACCATTTGTTTTTTACCGGTTCAACCAATGTCGGTAAAATTGTGATGAAAGCGGCAGCCAACAACCTTGTTCCTGTTACTTTAGAGTTAGGGGGGAAATCACCGGCAATAATAGATGATAAAATTGATATTAAGCTCGCTGTTTCCCGGTTTATTTTAGGTAAAGTTCTTAATTCAGGGCAAACATGTGTCGCACCTGATTATATATTTTGCCCAGAAGATAAAGAGGCAGAGTTAGTCGACGAGCTGCATAAAATTTATACGAAAATGTTTCCTAAAATCAGTAATAACAATGATTGCACTAGTATTATTAATGATGCTCAATTTGAACGTTTAAATGGATTATTAGATGATGCCCGAAGGCATGGCGCTAATGTAATTCCGTTAACTATAGAGTCAGTTGATAAAGCACAAAGAAAAATGCCTTTAACGGTATTAACTGATGTAAACGATAAGATGAAAGTGATGCAGCAAGAAATTTTTGGTCCTATCATTCCTATATTTACCTATAAGTCGACTACTGAAGTTATACAATACATTAATCAAAATGATCGACCATTAGCCTTATATATTTATAGTTTTGATAAAGCTTTTCAACAGGATATTTTATTAAGGACTCATGCCGGTGGTGTCTGTATCAATGAAGCTACATTTCATGTGGCAAATGATGACTTGCCGTTTGGCGGCATAGGGGCTTCAGGTATGGGACAATATCATGGTGAAGAGGGTTTTAAAACATTTTCTCATGGTAAGTCAATTTTAGAAAAAGGTCATGTCAGTTTTGCTCACCTATTATTTCCTCCTTTTGGTGGTATGATGCATAAATTGGTCTATAAATTATTTATTCGCTAAATATCATAAGTTACATTATTATTGTTATTTTCTGGAAGTTCTAGTTCACTTAAAGGAATGGTGACCGTAATTATCATTCCTTTTCCTATGCTACTTTTATAGGTTAACTCACCATGCATTTTGTAATGAATTAACGTATAAAGTATGCTCAAACCTAGTCCTTTATTATTAGCCATTTTTGAGGTGTAAAATGGGGTGAACATATTCTCTAGTACACTTTGCTCTACGCCTTTACCATTGTCTTGATATGTTATCTCTAATAATGATTCAGCTTTAATTGTTGTGATTGTGATTGTGATAGCCCCTTCTTCGCCATCATCAAAAGCATGTTTAATGGAGTTATCTATTAACGTCAATAAGGTATCGCGGAATGTTGCAGCATAAGAAAATATGCGTATGTTTTCTTCAATGTCACACTTAAACTCAATTAATGGATTTTCATCTCGTAAGTTTTTTGTCACGATGTGAGTTATTAAATAATTTTTTACTTCAAATGTTACTTTCTGTTCAGTATGTTCGTTAATAGATAACAGCTTAAATGTGGCAATGGTTTTTGACGCTTCAACTAAACTTTTACAAATAGCTTTAGACATTTTAATGATATTATCTAAAAAATCGGTGAGTTTTCTTTTAGATAGGGTTTCCATCTTTAATTGCTCTAACATGATATTTGCTTCATCGTCAATGAACGACCCTCCTGTAAGTGAAATACCAATGGGGGTATTAAGATGATGAGCTACGCCCGTTACTAAGTGCCCCAATGAAGCCATTTTCTCTGCTTCAACCAGTTTAATTTGAGTCTTCTTTATTTCATCTAAAGCATTGATTAATAATCTATGTTTTTCATCTTTTTCCTTTTTTAATTGATCCACATTATAGGCATAAAAAAACACACCTATGGATAATACTACTAATGCAATGGCGTAAGAAAGAGTGAAGGTTAAGCTATAAGGAAAGGGTATCTCTAATATAAAGTAGAGTAAATAAATGCTTACAAGGAAAATAAAAAAAATGCTGCAAATTATTATACCTTTCTTAAAGCCGGTAAGCGAATATGAGTAGAGCACTATTTGAAATAACCAAGGAGCCCCTAAATAATCTGTAGTAATAGTAAAATGTAATAATAATACAAAACATGAACCTAAAATAATTAATACAAATGAGCCAGCTTCAATATTGTTTATATTTTTATATAAGTTAATTGAATTAATAAAGGCGATAAATAAGAAAATGCTGGCAGAGATGAAATACAGATGATGATATTGATAGATTGTAGAGCCAATACAAAGACTGGTACATATGAGGTTGATACAAATGAAATACTTTTGATTCAGAGTCATCATGTATTTAACTTACTAGTATTTAGTATTTAGTATTTAGTATTTAGCATAGACCAGCTACCAGCTTGTGACAATAAAACAGCCTCTTCAGTATAAAATTTGTTCTTTTTATATCAGACATTTTCTAATAATAATTACTCACCTAACTATTGTTAGGTTTGTTAGAAGGGGAATTCAGGCATAGTACTCCTAGTTAACAATATTCAATTTTAAATTAGCTATATTACCAATGATTGAAATTAACAGTAAAACTAAGAGGACAACAAATGACTGGAAATATAAAGAAAATAAAAACAGGCATTCAAAACTCTGGAGTAGCAGATGCAACTGCTGTTGTTATTGAAGAAGACAGTAGTTGGATAAAGAGTAAAAAGTATTGGTATTTAACTTCAATGATATTACCTGGAATTCCAGTTGTTTCAGCTTATTTATCCTCAGAAACCGGTAGTGGTTTATGGTTGTGGGCAATGTTTATTGTTTTATATGCACTATTACCTTTGTTAGATCACATATCAGGTTTAGATGCCGCTAATCCTGGTGAAGAATTAATGGCTGAATTAAAAGGTGACCGTTATTACGTTTATGTTTTATATGGTGCAGCGGTAATGCACTGGATAGCCTTGATTTATATGGGGTATGTTGTCTCAATTGGTGAATTCTCTTGGTTTAATATTTTAGGAGCTGGTTTAAGTATAGGTATTTCTAATGGACTTGGTTTAGTTGCGGGGCATGAATTAGGTCATAAAGTGAATGATAAAGTGCAAGTGTTTTTTGCCAAGCTAGTACTTGCCTGTAGTGGTTACGGTCATTTCTTTATTGAGCACAATAAAGGTCATCACAAAGATGTAGCCACTCCTGAAGACCCCGCCACCTCACGTTTCGGTGAAAGTATTTACAAATTTGTTAAACGTGAAGTTCCAGGAGCCTTTAGGCGTGCTTGGGAACTTGAAAGTGCTCGTTTACATCGTGTAGGTAAATCTGAATGGTCATTAAGTAATGAAATAATTCAACCAGCACTTATTACTATAACGGCTTATATGTTAATGATAGCTTTCTTTGGCCCAGTAATGATCCCATTCTTAGCGCTAGGGGCTGCGTATGGTTGGTGGCAATTAACTTGTGCTAACTATATTGAACACTATGGTTTAATGCGTGAGCGAGATGTAAATGGGCGTTATGAACGTTGTCAGGCGCGTCATTCTTGGAACAGTAACAATAAAATTTCTAACTTAGTATTATTACATTTACAACGTCATTCTGATCACCATGCTCATCCAACACGGCCTTATCAAATGTTGCGTGATTACCCAGAGGTACCTGCATTACCGTCAGGTTACCCTTGGATGTTTGCTCTTGCAATGGTGCCATCGGTTTGGTTTGACACTATGAATCCAATGGTTACTGAATGGGCAGAAGGTGATATGAGTAAAGTAAATATTGATCCCGATGTAAAAGACGAAATGTTTAAGCGTTATCATAAGCCAAGGACTGCTAAAGCTGCATAAGTTTCAAGTAGCAGCAAGGCGTAAATTGACGAAATCTTGCTGCAAGACCAAAACTAAAAGGGAATTTATATTTAGCAAAAAAGAAGAGGAGGCGAATGAAAAAATATGAATGTTCAGGTAGCGATTATGTATATGAATGCCAAGATTGCGGTTATATATATGATGAGAATTTAGGCGCTGAGCATAAAGATCATCCGGCAAGAGTTAAGTGGCATGAGTTGCCTGATAGTGTTCCATGTCCTGATTGTTTATTTAGATAGAAAGCGGATTTTGTTGGAGCGTAACAATAGCTTAGTTGGTGTTTTTTTTAAATTATAAGTAGATGTTTAGTTGAGGTAATTATGACTGTTGTTGAATATAAAAAATATTGTTGTGTCACTTGTGACCTTGTTTATGATGAAGAGTTAGGTTTTCCTGAAGAGGGCATCGCGCCTGGTACTCTATTTGAAGATATCCCAGATGATTGGACTTGCCCAGAATGTTCAGCATCGAAATCAGATTTTTTTCTAGTTGAATAATGTTAGTTAAATAAATATAGGACGTCATATGAAACCCATAATAGTTATCGGCTCAGGCCATGCTGGACTTACTTTAACGCGAGAATTGAGAGTGATTAATAAAGAAGTATCAATCATTCTTATTACACAAGATGATGGTTGTTCTTATTATAAGCCTAACTTATCAAAAGCCATTTCAGTAGGGAAGTCTGCAAATGATTTAGTGATGAAAAATGTTGAGCAAATAAAAACAGAACAAGATGTTTTTATTAAAACTCATACGAAAGTTGTTGCTATTGATGCTAAAGACAGCTTTGTAACGGTTGATGATGGTATCAGTATAGAGCGAATATTTTATCAAGATTTAGTTATAGCAACAGGCGCATCACCGTTTGAATTACCGATAACAGGTAATGCAAAGAATGAAATTGTCTCTGTTAATAATCTAGATGATTATCGCCAGTTTCGTGAAACCATAAAAAATAAAGAACGTGTGCTAATTATTGGTGCGGGTTTTGTTGGTATCGAGTTTGCGAGTGATATATTTTCAGCGGGCTATCATGTTGACGTTGTTGATATGGAAGCATGGCCCTTGAAAAGAGCATTGCCACAGCAATTAGGGCAATCAATTGTTGATTCATTTCCAAAGGATAAGGTGAACTGGCATTTTGGCTCATCGGTTGTCTCTGTCGATGCTAAAAATGAAGCACTTGAAGTCACTTTATCTTGTGGTAAAAAGCTAGAGGTCGATTTTGTGCTTTCAGCAGTCGGTATTCGACCTAATGTTGGCTTAGCTAAAGCGGCTAATGTTGACATAAATCGCGGCATCGTTGTTGATAATTACTTAAGAACTTGTATTAAAAATATTTATGCTATTGGTGATTGTGCTGAAATTTCTGGGCACACGTTACCTTTTATTGCACCTGCAACATTTGCAGCAAAAGCATTGGCTAAAACATTATTAACATCGGATACAGGGCTTAGTATTCCTAACTTAGCAGTGGCAGTTAAAATACCCACCTGTACTACAATAGTATGCCCATCATTATCTTTGAAAGGTGGCTGGGAAGTGGAAGGCGAGGGCTCTGATTTTGTTGCTCGATTTATGAATTCCAAAGGTCAAGTTAGTGGTTTTGCATTGACGGGTAAAGCTATTAGTCAAAAGGGTGCTTTATTAAAAGAATGTATTGCTCCTACGCTTTGTTAATTATTTAGTAAAATGTAAAGCTCGCTTCCCCTTTAGGAGGTACTAATTTTATAATTTCGGTTAATCTTATTAGGAAACTTGCACTTCCTGTTTTATTTGATTAATGATTAGTACCTCCATTTTTTACCTTCAACATTGTGTGACTGTTATCTTTATTTATAGATGTTTGGGTTTTCCATAAAAACTATACTATATTGAATTATACAAATTAAACTATACAAATTGAATTATATTGGATAGGTAATGAAAAAAATAAATTCTTTGGCCTATAAATTTAAAGCATTAATGCTACTTTCAATTGCTGCTCTATGCATTACCTTATATGGTGTCCGTTTAATGTCTAAAGCAACCGATTTTTCATATCAAGAAAGACAGCATATTCTTTCGTTAGAAAGACTAATGAGTGAATTAGGTCGTTCTCAAAGCGATGCAGGGCAGCTAAATAACCACATTACTATAGCAATAGAATCTGCAAATACAGTTGATGCAACAATTTTTTATTTTGAAGAATTACTCTTTAGAATGTTAGGGCGAGGTTGGATAATTGATGACGCAAGAGAAAGTTCACAACGTTTATCAAAAGCTAAGGTAATATTGAACGGATTTTCAAATCAATATTTAAAACCTGAGGAAGTAAAGCAATTTAGCGAGCATATTAAATGGTCATCTGATGCATCAACCCAATTCGGTCAAGGTGTTAGAGAACTATCCTATTTTATTAAAACCCTTGTCTCAGTTATTTTGTTTATTACAATTTCAGTTATTATTATTTTGATCTATGTAATATCGAAGCGTTCTTTACCTCCTTTATCTATTGTCGTTAATCAGTTAGAGGAAATCGCAAATGGCCAATTAGCTATTACAATAGAAGTAAATGATGATTATGATGAAGAGATTGTTAGCTTACAAAAATCAATGGATAAAGTCGTTCGTAACTTACGAACATTGCTTTGTGAAGTAAGTAATGCCATTACAGAGATAGTTACCGTTGCTAATAATTCCTCAGAAATCACAAAAACCACACTTGATGGAATTAAAATACAAAAATCAGAAACAGAATTGTTAAGCTCATCTATTGGTGAAATGAGTTTAGCAATAACAGAAGTTGCTTCATCTGCTTCTAATGCGGCTTTAGAAGCTTCTGAAAGTGATAATGCAGCTAGAGGAGGTCAAGAAATCGTTGAATATGCTGTGTCTAGTATTAAGGCGTTATCTGCTGAGGTTGATCTATCTGTAGATGCAATTGAGAGAATTGAAGAAGGCAACAAACAAATAGTATCCGTTGTTAAAATAATTAAGGATATTACCGATCAAACAAATTTATTAGCTTTAAATGCTGCGATTGAAGCTGCTCATGCTGGAGAGTTTGGTCGAGGGTTTTCAGTAGTAGCTGATCAGGTTAGGGTTTTAGCAGAGCAAACGGAAAAATCTACTATGGATATTCAACATATGGTTGAGGAGCTGAGGAGTGGCACTGCAGCAGCGGTTGGTATTATGAATAGTAGCAAGGCCAAAGCATCAGAAGGAGTTATTCAAGCAATCAAAACTGGAACTGTTATTGAAGGTATTGCGAACTCAGTATCTGCAATAACAACAATGAATGCTCAAATAGCCAGTGCAGCTGAGCAACAAAGTGTTGTTACAGATGAAATCAGTGGTAATGCTAAAGTCATAAGTGAAATCGCTAATGAAGCAGAGGCTAATGCTGTGATAGTTGCTAATGCGAATCAGCAACTAGTTGAACTTTCAGTTAACTTAGAAGAATCAATAAAAGTGTTTAAAATTTAATCTGATCTTCTATTCGTTTTAGTACACTTATGAGTGAGATAACAGACTAAACTTGTTTATACCATATTACGTTACAATCATCGGAGTGACTGTGAAGTATTTTTAACTTTTCTAAATAGTTAAAGTGAGCTCTACTTTCACCACAAGCCAACATAAATGTTTTATGGTTGATTTTCTTGTGAAATAGTACGTCAAATCCATCAACTACTCGTTTAGGTGTTTTACAAAAACTTGTTAGTTTACTCAAGTTACTTTCAACTTCTGAAATTAATCCTTCGAGTCTTTGTATTACTTTGGTGAATGGCATACCGTGTGCTGGTAGCACAAGCGTTGTATTATTCAATAAACTTTTATAATTTTGACAAGAGGTTAGCCAATTATTTAAGGGGTTTGCATTAGGCTCTGCGGGGTGAACACTAATATTTGAAGATATTGTCGGTAAAATTTGATCTCCTGATATTATAATATTTAAAGATTTACTCCATAAGCAAACATGTTCAGGAGAGTGGCCTGAGCCAATAACAACTTGCCAGTTATAACCACCTAATTCGATAACATCATTATCTCTTAAACGTTTATAGCTTGTAGGAAAAGGATAAGCAAAAGTTTTATATATACCAATATATTTATCATATAGCTTGGCTTGATCCATATTTGCCCCGTTTGACAAATAAAAGTCATATGCAGTGGTATTGTCATCACTAACAAGCTCCGAAGATATATTTTGATAGCCTTCATACTCTCCTTGTGACATCCATAACTCAGCATTGAAGTATTTACATAGCCAGCCTGATAACCCCATATGGTCAGGGTGCATATGAGTACAAATCACTTGTTTAATTGGCTTATCTTTCAATTTGTCTTTAATTACTTGTAACCAGTAAGACTTGCTTTTTTCTAAATTCAAGCCACTGTCGATAATGGTCCAACCATTGTTATCTTCAATTAGCCATAAGTTAATATGATTTAAAGAAAATGGCATTGGCATACGAAGCCAAAATATATTATCGACAATTTTGATTAGTTCATTTGGCTCAGGGGCTTTTTCAAATGGGTAGCTAACTTTTATTTTCAATCTTGTACGCCTTATAAAGTCAATTTAGATTAAGGTGAGTATTTTGGTATAAAGTAACTTGTTAGCTAATTTATAGAGCGATTTCTTCCTTCCCAAAAGGGTTCTCTAAGCTCATTCTTTTTATATTTTCCTGCACCAGTCATTGGAAAGGGCTCTTCACGAAATTCGATGCTTCTAGGGGTTTTGTAATTAGCTATGTTTGCTTTACAGTGTTCAATAACTTCTGTTTCAGTGATTGTTTCATTATCATTTGATCTAATAATGGCATGAACAGCCTCACCCCATTCATCGCTAGGAATACCAATAACAATAGATTCAAGTATTTTAGGGTGCAAAGATAGTGCGTTTTCTACTTCAGCAGAAAATACATTTTCACCACCTGTAACTATCATGTCTTTTACTCGGTCAACAAGGAATAAGAAGCCATCTTCGTCCATATAGCCAGCATCGCCAGTTAAAACCCAACCATCAATGATAGTTGATTGTGTTTGTTTTTCATTTTTCCAATAGCCCATCATAACATTAGGGCCGTAAGCAGCAATTTCACCAACTACTCCTGTAGGAAGTACATTGCCATTGTTGTCTCTAATTTCGATACTTACACAATAACCAGGTCGACCTGCAGAACGCAACTTACCAGACTTTTCTCCTTCTAATACGTGGTATTCTGCAGGGAGAATAGTAATTAGTGGAGATAACTCTGATTGCCCATACGCTTGAATAAACTGTACAGAAGGCATTTTTTCCATAGCAGAAATTAAAATTCCTTCTGGCATAGGGGAGGCGCCATATACTATGTTTTTAAGAGATGAAAAATCTGCTGACTCTAATGCTTTTGCTGAGAGCATAAGTGTGACCATGGTTGGTACTAATAAAACATGATTTATTGCTTTCGATTGTATAGTTTCAATAACAGCGTCAGGTGTAAAAGCAGGGATAAATACTTGAGTAAGCCCACTGATTACTGTGCCATAACCAATACCTATATCAGCTAAGTGAAACATTGGTGCCGCATGCAGGTATCGTTCACCTTCTTTATTTATTTCCATAGCTGAAATTAAACAAATAGAACTTGTCCAGAGGTTCTTATGAGATAACATAACACCTTTAGGGAAGCCTGTTGTACCACCGGTATAAAAAATACCGACTAGATCATCATAATTACATTGAACAGCTTTTATTGGTTCATTATTAGTAATTAACTCTTCATAACTTAAGGAGCCAGCAGGGGCTTTGTTTTCACCAATATAAATTAGATGTTTAATATTATTGCATTGCTCCATTAATTCAGTAGCGGTATCAATAAATGTATCATCAAAAAATAATATGCTACATTCAGAGTCATTTAAGGAGTATAAATTCTCCTTAACAGACCAGCGTATGTTTAATGGCACCATAACGCTACCAGTCCATGGGATAGCGTTTAAACATTCAAAATATTTATCTGAATTCAATGCTAAAATTGCTATATGAGTGTCTTTTTTTGCTCCAATGTTGACTAGTCCACTGGCAGCTTGAGCTACTCTATTTTCAATTTCATGCCATGTGTGTTCTCTGTCGCCAAAAGATGTGCCAATAATATTAGGTAAAATAACTGCGTTTCGTTGCAATGCTTGATAGAAAAACATAAGAGTCTCTTTTAAATTATAAATATTAAGTGATTAACTAATGACCAGCTCAGTAACGTTTATTATATTATTGAGTAATTGAGATGAATAAAATAATAATAATGCTAGCTGTATTCCCCAAAAACCAGCACGTATAACTACAGCCAGCATATTAGTAGAAATCATATGGATAACAGATTGACTTATACGAGCATAAAGTACATAGATAATCGTTGAATTCATTACATCTAACTGATCAGAAAGTGAAGCAACAATCACTAAAGCTGCAAATGCGGCTAGCATTTCAATGCAGTTTAATTGTGCTCTTGTTAATCTTTGGCCGAAACCAGGGGTGTTGCTCCCATCAGGAGAGAAGTTGTTTAGGGCAACTTTATTACTGCTAATAAAGGTATAATATGCTCTCATATTAAGGAGTAAAAAACTAAGGAACAGTGTCCAAGCTGCAAAGCCTGCTAACGCGACTAATGTTTGATTCATATATAGTCCTATTTTTGTTTTATTAAGATGAACTCCCTATAAACTTATATGACAATTTTGTAGCCGGATATGATGCAATACGTCAAATCATGCCTTTATTTGTCATAAAATATTTTAATATTATCTGTTCATTATCTAAGTTTACTGTTTTAAATTTTGATGTTACAAATATGTAATGTACGTTACTTAATTAGATGGTTCGCCATACCCCTGAGCTAAGCTTAGGGTAAGCAATTAAAGAGGCAAACTATCATGTCATTAATTAAAGTACTTGGAATAGATTTAGGTAAATCCTCTTTTCATGTTACACAATGTGAAGAGTTAGCATTGTTAAGAAAATGGCGCAACCTAAGGTGTCTATTGGTATAGATTGATTAAAAAGCATAACGGTTTGTCTATTCTATCAATATTAATAGCTGCCATAACTTCCATTGCGACTAAGCCTACATGGTTAATATAGACAACTGTCGTGCCTGGTACTAGTTGTTTACTGTGCGCAATAGAGAGGGTGTAAAAATAAGTGTGTAAATACTCATTGTCTATATCGGTTTAAAAGGTCGAGAATGGCTACTTGGTAAAAGTGGAATGTTTGATTCAATTGAGAGCCTAAATAGAGCAATGGTAAAACAACCTGTAGTTTTGTGACTGAGTAAAGTAGTACTTTGCATAAGCACCTATAAGCACAAACGAAAATAATTTAATGGTAGAAACGTTATCGATTATATTGGTTGCTAATTAAGATGTAAGCTATTGATCTCAAATGACTGGTACTGCTACTATTTTTAAAGAAATAGAGTGGTATTTTACATGTAAGTTGTTGTATATATGTTGTTTGTGGCGTTTTAGTTAGCATTCTTGAGGGGACTGTGCGTCTACAAATTGAGTAGGCTTATTAATCTAAATTAGGGGCGGTGAAAAATCTGTACCAGCTTTGAATAATAGGGCTACATTACCCAATGTTTTCTTGTAATTCAGATAGTTGTTTAACAGCGTTAATAACTATTTCGGCATACGCGGGATTTATAGCCATTCCACCGTTCTCACCAAAATGGTACGCTACAACCCCATTCTTGGTCAGGCCAATTGTGGCTATGTTTTCGTTTGCGTCAAATAGCTCTTGCATAGCGTGTGGCACTATTTCATTACTTTTAGAGTCATCACTCATATCTTCACCCTTATCAGAAAGATTTTTATACTCTGTTTAACTTGTTATTTCGCTATATAGTAAGACACTATGCAAATCCTTCTAGTTCTATGTGGCGAATGTATTTAATCACGGCATCTGCTTGATCTTTTTTGCAAAGTTGAAATGCAGTTTTACCGCCAAATGCTGAAATAGTCTCAGATTGAAACCATTCAGTAGCTTTAATATCTGAGCCAGTCCATGCAACTAATGTCGAAAATAAATATAATTTCTCATTTTCGTCAAAGAACTCACCACAGCCCCGCGTTAAGCTTTGAAAATTAGACTCATAACTCTCTAGGTCCATATACTTGCTCGCATAACTATTAAATCTCTGATTATTTACAAAGTTCGCCAAATAATTGGCTAACTATGTTATATTAAAATCATAGTCAAAAATAGTCGGTAAATCAAACTTTAAGTAATTGAATTTAAATGATTTAAATGCATTAATATTACACTATATTGATAAAGAGCTATTGATTGAAAGTCCATGCGATTCGCATGAACTTTCATTTGTCATAATAGAGTTCCTTTCTAATTATTTTTAAGTGTTTGCAACCAACCGTTTATATCCTCACGGATCCAGCGTTTTGACCGTCCGATTGTTATCATCTGAGGCAAATCGCGTTGCTTTAAAAGCCTCCAGACCGTTACTTTGCTGATCTTTAGCTTCTTTGCTAACTGATCTTGTGTGACAAATTCATCTTCGAAATACATGTGACCTCCTGTCTACTGCTGCATATTTCAAAAAATATATTATCCCAAAATATAATTTTATTTCGTTTATTTTACATTAATTGGTTATTTCTTTGTAAGTTGTTGTTTATACGAGATTATGCGTTTAATGATGTATTTTCCGTATTTTATGGTGATGAAAGGGTGTTGTTGTTGGGTTGAGGAATAGTGAAAAAGTGATTGCTTTAGAAAATAAAATGAAGAAATATTTGATTGATTTACTAAGTGTAGGTTTTGGTGTAGGTTTTTTATTGTTACCTTCTGTGGTTCTCTATTTAGTTGAGGTCAACACTGACGCATCATAGGTGTGTGGGATGATAGATCTTTTGTGGCAGTAGTCATGAAATGCTAAAACTCTTAGGTAAATGCTAGGGAAGTTTATACCAACTGGTATTATCGCTAGATTATGCCATAAGCCGTATTAGCATTTCTTAATTTTTGATAGTTAATTTTGATCATTACAGCGATAGGTATATTATCTAGCCATCCATGCATTAAACAGTGACCAAGCAACTAGCCACATCACTAAGGCAATAATGGTATCTATAGTCATTTTTACTTTTGGTCTGCTTAGTTGTTTAGACAGTTTTGCTGCACCAAGTGCTAAACAGCTAAACCATGTGAATGAGCCAAGCACACAGCCAATGAGAAAATATACTTTCGCTTCATCTGAATACTGCCCACCAACACTGCCAATGACCATAACGGTATCAATGTAAGCATGCGGATTTAAAAAAGTTACCGCTAAAGTTGTTAAGAAAATAATCTTTGCCGATTTCTTTTTCAAAACTGTGTCTGTTGTATTCTTACTTAGGGCAAATGCAGACTTCATTGATAGCAAGCCATAAACACTTAAAAATAAGATACCGCCCCAGGTAAGTAAATTAAATAAAGTCTCGTTATGTGAGAGTAATATGCTGCCGCCTAGTACGCCTAAACTAATTAATAAAGCATCGTAAAGTACAAAAAGAGCGGCAGTCATTTTATGATGATTTTGATTCATACCTTGATTTATTAGCATAGAATTTTGTGTGCCAATAGGCATGATCATGCTTAGTGTTAAGGTAAAGCCTTTTGCTAAAATTAATAAGCTCATATTCGTACTCGATAAATATTCAGGGAATTTAATAAGCGCTAGTTTGCACTAATCATACAGTTAATTATAATTAATAATAATTAACTATCATTAGTAAAACTTATGGGGTCTGTTTTGTATTATGGCAAATTTTGATTATAAGCTTTTAGCTGCACTGGCTGAAGTTATTGAGCAGCAAAGCTTTGAGTTAGCAGCACAAAGATTGTTTATCTCTCAGTCGGCTATTTCTCAGAGAATTAAAGCGCTTGAAGAGCATGTTGGACAGCCTGTTCTTATTCGCACTCAACCCATTGTCGCCACACCGGCAGGTGAACAGTTGTTAAGTCACTTTAAAAAGGTGAAACAACTTGAACATGAACTGGTGCCATTATTATCTCCCGATAAACCCACCAAACCGATGCAAGTTTCGCTAGCTATTAACGCCGATAGCATTGCTACCTGGTTTATTGATGCGATTACCCCTGTCCTGAAAAACCACTTAGTCGAATTGAATTTAATTATTGAACATGAAGAAAGAACCTTGGACAAACTACGAAGTGGTCAAGCAATTGGGGCCGTAAGCATTATTGAGCAGCCGTTAAAAGGTTATCGTTCATTTAAGTTAGGTGAAATGGAGTATTGTTTGGTGGCGAGTAAAGGTTTTGCCCAAAAATACTTCCCTAATGGTGTAAACCAAAGCTCATTAAAGATGGCGCCAGGGATAAGTTATGATCACAAAGATGATATGCATGTACGTTATATTGCTAAGCACTTTAATTTGGCCGCTAGTGAATATTATTGTCATAGTGTTCGCTCATCAGAAGCGTTTGTTGCGCTAGTTAAACAAGGAGTTGCTTACTGTTTGTTACCTAAGCTACAAATCGAGGACGAGCTGCGTAAAGGACAATTACTAAGTTTATGCCCAGATAAAGAGTTGGTCGAGACTTTGTATTGGCATAGCTGGGTATTGGTAAAGGGGATTAATAAGAAAATATCTGAACAAATAGTGAGTGTTGGTCGCGAAAAACTAGCGTATTAACTTTTTGCTATTTATTGTACTTGCGTCAAATAAAGTGATTGTTATATTCTTTTAGATAACGATATTTTTTATTTGAGCATTTATTGAATTACTCACCTCTACAGCAGCAGAAAAACAAACCGTTAAAGACGTCTACAGCGGTCGTTATTTTAACTAGTTTTGTCATTCTTATATTGCTGGTATCACAGGCTTTTTCTGCGAATAAAATTCACCATAGCTATCAAGAGTCGTTGATGAATTCAGTCACAGATAGTATTTTGTCTGATTACCAAGAATATTTTACTCTGCTTCGTTTAGAGATTGATCTTTTTCAGCAAAAGCAGCTCAATGCCATTGAGGCGCTAGAAAATAAAGCCGATAAAGTTTCCAAAGAAGAATATATGCAAGTATTAACCTCGTTAAAAAATGATATTGATAATACACGCTTATTTGCCTTAATAGATCAAAAAGGGCTGGGAAGTCTTAAACATATAACAGGTGGTTTTTTACCTGATTGTGAAAATGAAATTGCCACAACGGTTGCTGAAGGTGTGCAAAATAAATTATTTCTACATCGGAGTAAAAGCAGTATTCATTTCGATTTATTACAGCCTTTAGCTACATCATCAGGAGAAGGTTCTTTTTTCTTTGTGGCTTTTAACCCAGATATTTTGACCAATATATTAAAAAAATATCAGTTACCACACCAGCAACTTTTTTTAATGCGCTCAGATCTGCCTGGAGAAATTGAGCTCACAACGGAAAAGTATGACAGTAAATATAACGAATTAATATTAGGAGAAGAGCTAAAGGCATTTAATTTGGTCAAAGCTATTCCAAATACCCGTTGGCAGTTGGCTATTCGGTTATCTCCAAAATACAGTAACGATTTATACCGTGAAGGTCTGATCAAGGCCTTACTTATTTGGGCACTGTTAACCTTATTTATCTATATCTTTTACCGACAAAGAAAGCGGATTTTACAAAAGCAGCTACAAGTAGAACAAGCATTAGCCTATGTGGATAATTATGACCAATTAACAGGTTTAGCCAATAGGGTGAACTTTGATAGGCAGTTAACCGAGCATATTGAAGCCAATCAATTACTGGCACATAACTCGATCAATGCAAATACAGTAGTAAACAAGCAAACAGGTGTTGTGATGCACATAGACCTGGATAAATTTCAGGTTATAAATAACAGTGTTAGTTATGCCATTGGTGATCGATTCTTACATCAAATATCCATCAATTTAAGAGCATTTTTACCTGCAGGCGCTATCATGAGTCGTTTAGGTAATGATGAGTTTGCAGTGCTTTTTCCTGAATTACTTTTTACAGAGGCTAAAGGTTTTGCGCATAAAATACGCTTAGAAGTTCAGAAGGTGCGTATTCCTGAATATCAACAAGATACCAATATAACGGCGAGTATTGGTGTGATCACATTAGATAACTCTATTTTTGACGCGCAACAAGTCTACTCATCACTAGGGCAAGCGGTTAGCTTAGCTAAAGAAAAAGGTCGAAACAGAGTGCAAGTTTATCAAAGTGATGATGAACAACTCGTTTTACATGCTAAAGAAATGGAAGCCGTACATGATATTGCCGATGCCTTAAAAGTTAATCGTTTATTATTATATCGACAAAAAATTAAGTCGTTGAAACCCAATCAACATTCTCATTATGAAGTACTTGTACGAATGAAAAATCCTCAAGGGATATTAGTGCCACCTAATCACTTTATACCCGCGGCAGAAAAATATGGATTAATACGACAAATAGATCAGTGGGTAATTGAGCATACCTTTAAAATGATTACTTTAACGCCTGAAGATACAAGCCGTTATAGCATCAATTTATCGGGGGTTACTATTGCTGACCGTGATATTTATAGTCAGGTGATTAAATTATTCGAACAATATCAGGTATCCGCACAGCGCATATGTTTTGAAATAACGGAAACCTCAGCGATTAGTCATATAGACTCAGCATTATATTTTATCAATAAGATGAAAGCCTTTGGTTGTAGTTTTTCATTAGATGATTTTGGCAGTGGCTTGTCATCATTTAGTTATCTACAAAAATTACCTGTTGAGATAATAAAGATTGATGGTGCTTTTGTTCAAGACATGGACACCAATGATATCAATCGAGTTTTTGTTGAAAATATTAAACGCACTGCTGATGCGATGAATAAAAAAACTGTTGCTGAATTTGTTGAGAATTCGGCAATTGAAGAAATGCTTGTCGACATTGGCATTGATTACGGACAAGGCTATCATATCCACAAACCTGAGCCTTGGTATGAAGTGCGCAAAGAGAGCACTAACTGATCCTTTGAGGTGGTTCTATCAGTATGTTTTCTTGTTAAACTGCACCCTATTATCTACCTTGGATAATGTCATGATTGAGCACTTCAAGAACCTTTTAAGATAATCCCCAAAAGCTATATGTAATACCAATTCCAATAAGTTTCTTCCCACTCAGCGAGAGTTAAAAGGCTTAGAGGCAAGGCATTGATTGTAGATAATGGTTATTCCCTTATCAAAATCAATAACGCAGCATGTAAGCCTT
>MAAB01001359.1_pt1 | contig 26995 bp, 22 predicted proteins | sample 1115991 | NCBI WGS metagenome assembly MAAB01 (sample SAMN04961124, study PRJNA320927) | seawater metagenome | isolation source: sample BD02T18 sea water enriched with oil for 18 days | place: USA:Gulf of Mexico | collected 2013-07-27
TTACGAACCAGTCACCTGATAATCAATTCTAATTAGGTTTCAATGTGTGTTAATTCGTTATCAGGCTGACATTAAGTGTTATTTCATTAATCGAGATCAATCTAATAAAATATTTTTATAGTTAATATTGACGGACTGTTTTGGGAGAAACTGAAATGCGTTCACTATCAATTCAACATAAAATCTACCTACTTCTTGCCATCACTGGCTTCCTAGTTTTGATTGCTAGTATTATCAACGGTACTAACCAGCAGCAAAAACTAGCGGAACAAACGATTGAAAGTAATATAAAATTATTGGCGGATAATTATTTTGATTCGATCAATACCCTGATGATTACAGGGACTATGTCTAACCGAGAAATACTAACGGATAAGATTCGCAGCCAGAAAAATATTGAACAAGCACAGATTTTTCGCAGTGAGCAAGTCAGTAAGTTATATGGGCCTGGAAACGCAAATGAGAAAGCAAGGGAGCCACTTGAACTTGCTGCAATGAAGGGGAAACAGAGTCTCTTTATTGAGACCAGGGATAACAAACGAGTGCTAACCTATATTAATCCTATTATTGCCAGTGATAATTACAAGGGTACAGATTGTCTGGGGTGTCATCAGGCGAAAGTGGGGGATATTCTGGGTGCTGTTAAGGTCAGTTATTCACTTGATGAAGTGGACCAAGCTATTAATAAAAATGCTATTTTCAGCGTACTCATGTTAAGTGGGATTTTTCTTGTGGCCTTTGTTGGTTTAGGACTTTTGTTTAAGCGCCTTTTCATCAAGCGTTTAAAGGTATTGGGCAAAACCATGCGGTTAGTTGCTCAGAATAACGATTTAAGTTTGACCATCAGTGATAAAACAAATGATGAATTAGGACGACTTGCAAAAAACTTCAACATCATGATGGATAGCTTTAAAAATAATATAACGAATGTATCTGAAACCTCTCATATCTTGATTCAGTCGGCCGAACAAATTTATAAAACCTCAGAAGCCACAGAGCAATCAATCGTCTTACAAAAGCACAGTACAGAGTCTGTTGCTATGGCGGTTAACAAGTTTGAGGACTCTTCCACAGCGGTTAAAATCACATCCCACGAAGCATCAAAAAAATCGGACGCCAGTAATCAAATGGCAAAAGCGAGCATGGCGATAGCCGCTCAAACAGAGCTCAGCATTAACCAGTTAGCAGGTGATGTACGAAGTGCGGCTAATCAGGTGGAAGAGCTGCAAAACCAAACGATTGAAGTGGGCAATGTGCTTGAGGTGATAAGTAGTATTGCTGAGCAAACCAATTTATTGGCATTGAATGCGGCAATAGAGGCTGCGCGTGCAGGTGAAACCGGACGGGGTTTTGCTGTGGTGGCAGATGAGGTTCGCACTTTAGCGACTCGAACTCATGACTCTACCGATGAAATTAAACGTACTATTGATAAGCTTCAACAAGAGGCGAAAGACACAGTGGTTGCCATGAGTGCATCCTGTGAAGAGGCCGATCAAAGAGCCTTGCAGGTAAAAGATGTCGCCATGTCGTTAAAAGAAATTTCAGAACAAATGAAAGAAATTAATAGTCTGAATGTACAAATTGCAGAAGCGACAGAGCAGCAGAGCATTACCGCCGAAGAAATAAATATGAGTGTCGATACGATACGTAATAATGCGGATAATTCTTTAAAAGATGCTCATAGTAGTAAAAAAACGAGTGAAAACCTGCTTAATCTTGCTCGTAACCTAGATGAAAGGGTGAGTTCCTTTAAGTTGGACTAAGCCGTTATCGTTACAGCGATTATCAGTGTTATCGGAAAAAAAAGGGTCATACTTATTGGTATTGACCCTTTTTTAATGGGCTGTAAAAGAGTGATTTAAACAAGCTGTTAAAATAAGCATGATGCCTTTTCTTTAGATAGGAGGGTTTATTCACTTGCAACAGATAGTTAAACCTATATAGTTAGTTAGATAAACTAACTATATAGGTTTGATGATATGACTATAAATTACCTTGCTCGATTTAGCCGTCTGACTACTCCGTCGATCAGTAAACTTCAGCGTCAATTATCCTCGTCTTTAGAAGTGAAGCTAAAACCTTTAAATATCAGCTTGTCAGAATTTCGTATCATTGGTTTGTTAATGGGTGAAAACAAGGGGCTAAGCCAAAAGGAATTGGCGCAAAAACTATTTATCAGTTCCCCTTCAGTGTCTGTTGCCATGACTAAGCTAGAGAAAAAAGAATGGGTGGTACGCGTTCAAGATAAAGACGATCAAAGGGTAAAGCGCATTTGTCTTAAATCGGGTGTTGATTTTGCCGAAATTGATGAGTTACTTAATATGCTTGAATCTGACCTTACCAGTGGCATCAGTCTATCGGATTTGGATACGACTAAGCGTGTATTAAAAACGATGCAAAACAACTTAGATAACGTCTATTAATTTTTCATAAGCTCATGACAGGGACACTATAATGACATTATTAATACTGGGTCTTTTCCTTTTCTTTGGCATACATATGATTCCTATGTCACCCATGAAACAGACACTTATCACTCAGTTAGGTGACATAAAATACAAGCTGACTTTTTCCTTGATATCAGTCATAGGTCTAGGGTTAATTATCTATGGTAAGAGTATTTCTGCCTATGTGATGCTTTGGCCTGACAGTCTGTTAAGTCATTGGTTTCCTGTTGTTTTAATGTGGCCTGCATTTATTCTATTGCTGATGTTTTACTTGCCTAGTAACTTAAAGCGACGTATTAAGCACCCAATGTCGTATGCCATTATTTTGTTTTCCTTGAGTCATTTAGTCGCAAATGGCGACCTTTCCTCAGCACTTATTTTTATCTGTTTTGCACTCTATACCCTCTATAGCATGCTTTGTGCTAAGCCAATGCAGTCCACTACAACTAAGGTTGTTAGTGCTAAAGTGAATAGACTGTCTGTCATTATGGCCATAGTCATAGGGACTCTTGTCTATGCTGCGTTTGGACATTTTCATAGCGAATTAATTGGAGTCGCGGTGACTGTTTAAAAATAAATAATACGGGCGGTGTGAATGAACTTTTCTGCTTCAGCTGAAGGACTTATTTGCACCTTCTTTAGGTGAAAGAATGTGTTCCTTCAGATTAGATGTTATTTGTGAGTGACATTCACTTTTGATCTATGCTTCACTAGGGAACCTGCGAATAAGTCCTCCCGCCTCAGCGTGTGGATAAAATGCCTGAAATTTAAGGCGAGGAGCGCAACTTAATCGTTATTCTATTGATCAGGTCCTCAACTTAGAGATAAGGCTTTTAGGCCACGCCTTTAGGTCTCAGAAAAAATGTCATCCTGTGTTGTCACTTCTCGAAAGGTTCCTCTTACCTCAAATAAGAAGTACATCAAAGTGACGCCTTGTTTGACGTTTTTTCTGATAAGACTGAGAGGAGGTTACTTAATCGCAGGTTCCCTAGGGCAATAAAGAGCTGAGCCTAATTGCCTAGGCTCTTTTTTCTTAGGTGTAAATAGTGTCATGATTGTATTTAATAATTCGAAATTATCTTCTTTTTTCTTACCTGTTGTTTTTTGCTTCTTAATAAGTATCGCTATTTTGATGGCTGTTATCTATGTAGAAAAACAAGCAAAGCGTAGTATTCAGCAATCCCTTTATACCGTTTTAGAGATTACTCAGGAAGCGCTACAGCGTTGGGCCGAAAACCATATGCAAGATTTGGTGGATATTGCCACTAATGTGAAAATGTACGAAATCAGTAACATACTATTAACCCAATCAGAATCAGAAGTTGTAGAAGAAGCTAACCATAAATTGCAGTTTTTGATGCAAGAAAACATGCGCAATTATGCAGATCAAACGTTTTTAATTATTGATATGGATGGCACCATTAGAGCCAGTAAATATGAATCTGATATTGGTATTCGCAGTAGTATTTTTGAATTTCGTCAGCAAAGTCTAGAGGACATTTTCAAAGGTAAGAATGTTTTCATCTCTCCTATTAACTATCCCGTTTCCGCTATTCAAACAGAAAACAAAATGCCTTCGACGAGAATGGTGCCGACTGCATTTGTGGGAGCCCCCATTTTTGATGATAATGGTGTAGTGTCTGCGGCATTAGTTTTTGGTTTTGATCCTATGGTTCACTTTACTCGCATTACAGAGCTAGGACGAATCGGAGATACCGGAGAAACTTATGCCTTTGATAAAACGGGTTTACTGATTACTAAAAGTCGTTTCACTCAAAATTTGAAATTATTGGGTTTATTAGGTGGCAGGGATATCGCAATGCTCTCAATTCGTATCACTGATCCAGGTGTTAATTTAGTGAAGGGCTTTACTTCTGAAACCCCTGTTAGCGAAAGGCCTTTTACCTTGATGGTGAAAAGCGCCATGACTGATGATCGAAGCCCTTATTATGATGCATATCGTGATTATCGTGGTGTTCCCGTGTTTGGTGCATGGCTTTGGAATGAAAAACTAGGCATAGGTCTTGCTACCGAAATTGATAAGGAAGAAGCGCTCGAAGCCTATAGGGTGATTAGATTTGTGTTTTTTATGGTCCTCTCCATCATTATCTTGTTAACGATAGGGCTGGCTTTTTTACCTATGTGGTTTAAGGAAAAGGAAAGAGGTGCCTTAGAAAGGCACAAAAAAAGCTTGGAGAAAACGGTCAGAAGTAGAACAGAGCAATTGGAGCAAGCCAACCTTAAGCTTAAAATTTTAAGTGAGCTGGATTCATTAACTAAAATAGCGAATCGTAGACTATATACCCGCACGCTTATTCGTGAAACAGCTATGGCAAGACGTACGACAGAAGCCTTGTCAATGCTGATGATTGATATCGATTTCTTTAAGCTTTATAACGATAATTATGGCCATGATCATGGTGATAATGTGCTGCAAGAAGTTGCTAAAATAATTTCTAAATCATTAACCAGAGCGAATGATTTTGTTGCTCGTTATGGTGGTGAGGAGTTTGTCGTTATTTTACCGGCAACCAGTCACAAGGGCGCCTTGTTTGTTGCCGAAAAAGTACGTAAAAATATTGAAAATCATGCATTAGAGCATTTATATTCAAATGTACTCCCCATCGTGACGGTGAGTATCGGTGTTTCAACCCTAGAGAATGAGAATGTCAGTGAAAATCTACTTTTTCAAAAAGCAGATCATGCGCTTTATTTGGCAAAGGGAAAAGGCCGCAATCAAGTAGCATAAGTAAGTCTTCATATGGGCAATCACAGGTTCCTTACTCTCTTATATTGAATTTAGTCGTCTGTTAGGGCCTGAATTCAGAAAAAATGCGACATTGCACCATTATCATATCAACTGCTTAATTCCCTTTATTATATGAAAACGTTTTCATTTTGTATTTGTCGCTATGTTAACACTTTCCTGTTCCTAATTTTATACGTTTCATAATCTATGGGAAATTCTCATAAATATATGGTGAATAAATATATTTATTAAATTATCAGCATAAAAAGATAGCTTGAAAATCATCTTAATGAAACTCGAGATATGTTTGTAATTATTTGTATGTGTTAGATGTTTGTTTATATGATATCGTAAGTTTAATATGTCATTGTAAATAGAAAGTCACGGAATAATGTTATTAATTATGTTGAATGTTAAAAATGTCATTTAAACTTTATGTAGCGTATGTCAATGTTTTTTGATTGGTCTAATTGAATATTTACTGTTTAATTTTATTCTAATTAAGAAGGTTCTTTATAAGAATAAAGTTGTTTTTCGGATATTAAAAAATAAAACGTTCATTTTTATAATGTACTTATTTAATGCTTTTTTATTTTATATGTGAGGATGTTAAGTGGTTTTTGGTATATTAAAAAAGTTTGAAAAAATCGAAAAGTTTCCCGTAATGTATCTTTTGTTTTTTACTCTTTTGATTCCATCTTCAGCCTGTGTGCTACTTTCATACATTGAAAACCAAGCAAAGTTAAATATTCATAAGTCCCTCTATACTGTATTGCAGGTGACACAAGAAGCCTTACAGAGATGGACTATAAATCAATCAGAAAAGATTGTAATGATTAGCCGCAACGCTGAAATAGAAAGAATGACTCAAAATTTGATAGAAAATCGAAATAAGTATGCTGTCTATAAAATGCAAAGGAATGCTAGAGCGTCACTTGATCGGAGTACTCGCTATTTTGCAGTACAAAACTTTTATCTAATTGACAAAAAGGGGAACAACCTTGTCACTAAATTAGATGATGAATTAGGTAATACAAATCACATTAAGTTTAAGAGAAATACTGAGCTAATGCGTATTTTTGATGGGGAAGTGGTTTATATACCGCCAATTATGCATCCTTCACACATAGCAAACGCCTCTGCAGAGGCTAAGTCTCACCCTATAACCTTTGTTGGGGCACCTGTACGTAACGATAAAGGAGAAGTCATCGCTGCATTAATAATGGGGTTTGATCCTAAACTACATTTTTCTCGGATTACTGAATTAGGTCGTATGGGCTACAGTGGCGAAACGTATGCCTTTGATGGCACTGGACTGTTAATTACGACAAGCCGTTATACTCAGAACCTTCGATTACTTGGCATGATTGGGAAAGATGCTTTGGCTATGTTGTCGATTCGGATTTCAGACCCGGGTATTAATTTATTTAAACAATTTGATGATGCAATACCAGAGAATAACCGTAAATTAACGGTTATGGCCAAGAGGGCGATCAGTGGTGATATCCAACCCTATTATGACGCTTATCGTGATTATCGAGGAATACCTGTATTTGGTGCTTGGTTATGGAATGAAGCACTTGGTATAGGGTTAACCACTGAGATAGATGCATCTGAAGCCATGCGAAATTACCTGATTATTCGTTATATCACCTTGTTGGTATTAATGATTATGCTTTCCCTTATTTTATGTGTAGTTCTTCTCCCCTTGCGTTTTCAAGCAAAGGAAATATCAATCATAGAAGCACATAAAAAAAGTATTGATAAAACAGTGAAAGAAAGAACACAAGTATTGGAAATGACAAATCATAAACTGAAAGCCTTATCTGAAATGGACCCGCTTACGCATTTAGCCAACCGGCGTGCTTATAACGATGTTTTGATGAAAGAAGTTGCTAGTGCAAAACGAACGTTAAAGCCCATTTCATTATTGGTGATAGATGTGGACTTTTTTAAGCTATTTAACGACAACTACGGCCATGACCAAGGAGACTTGACGCTCCAAGTCATTGCTAACCTGATAAAAGAATCCCTTACTCGTGAGACTGATTTTGCTGCTAGATATGGGGGGGAAGAATTTGTTGTTATTTTACCTGCGACGAGTGAAAAGGGCGCCTTAACAATTGCTGAGAGAATTAGAATGAATATCGAATTAAAAGGGATAGAGCACCAATACTCTTTAAAATCGAATGTCGTAACCGTGAGTTTAGGATGTGTCACGTTAGAAGGGCCTAATGTACAAGAAAAAGCGCTTTTTAAAAAAGCAGATCATGCTCTGTATTTAGCTAAAAAAGCGGGGCGAAATTGCGTTATTAACTATCCTAATAGTGGGTCGTTGAGCCGATAGCCTGTATTTTTTAAGCATTTACGTTTTGGCGACTATCCAACTGAGTTGTCTTTATTCTTAGTGCGCAATTTGACTTAGAAAGGCAAAGAACTAGGCTTAAAATGCTTGTTTATCCAAAGATATAAGCGAGTTCTTCTTAATGCTTGATAAACAAAATGGATGACAGTAGCATTAAGATATTCGTTTCATTTATTTGTTTTGGCCTAGTTTATTAATATCAATGAATTTTCTAGTGTATCAAATGAGCAAATGTCGAACTAGATTTTTACCAGAGCCTTGTTGATGCAAAACACCCTAATCTCATTAATTCTTTTCATATTAATTTCTATTGTCCCATCAGTAGGCGCTGTAACACTCACGTTTGCCTATGAAGATAAACCCCAGCCTCCCTATTATATGGGTAATACCAATCAACTTCGTCAGATTAAACCGGGTGTTGCCGTCGAAATGTTACAGCTTTTGACACAAGGTATTGACGACTTGCAGATAAAGTTTGTACGAATGCCATGGAAAAGAGCGTTATATTCTTTAAAAAACAATCGTGTTGATGGGGTATTTAACGCTTCATATAAAAAAGAAAGGTTGGCATTTGGTTGGTATCCAACCACAAATCTCAAACATGATGGGCCAATTGATACGAGTCGACGTATTACAAACATTTCTTACTCATTATATAAACTTAAAACATCCTCGGTTAATTGGCAGGGCCAATGGCAAGATTTAAACGGACAGCTCGTGGGTGCGCCTTTAGGGTATTCGATTGTGAGTGATTTACAAAAACAGGGTATTCAAGTGGAAGAATCAGACAGTACCCTAAGCAATTTACGTATGTTAACGACTAAGCGTCTTAAGCTTGTGGCGTTACAAACTGTCACTGCGGATAGCGCTCTTAACGAAAAAGAAAATAAGCATAGGTACAATGCAATTGAAAAATTAACACCAGCCTTAATCTCAAAGCCATACTACCTCATGTTATCGAACCGCTTGATGATTGATCACCCCGTTCTGGCACAGCGTATTTGGGATGAAATTAAGTTGATTCGTGAGGCGCATATGCCTGACCTATTGAAAGCCTATCAAGAATAATCCTTCTTTTTTAAGCCTTTGCTCCCTTACCGACTGGCAACCTAGACGTCATTCTTATAAAGTGTGCGCCATCAAATATTTAGACCCTTGGTTTCAGTTCAGGGTCACTGTGTAATTTCACCTGCTCAATAAAACAGCTTTATAGGACCCCCATGGATTTCAAAACTTCTACTCGTTTAAATAAATACATTAGTGAAAGTGGTATGTGTTCACGTCGTGAGGCTGACCGCTTTATTGAACAAGGTAATGTGTATATTAATAAAAAACGGGCTGATGTGGGGGACCAAGTTAATCCCGGCGATGTAGTACGGGTTAATGGTGCCAAAATAGAGGCGCCCGATGCCGAAGACCTTATCTTTATCGCACTTAATAAGCCTGTGGGAATCGTTTCAACCACAGAAATGGAAGAGCCGGATAACATGGTGAGCTTTGTCAATCACTCAACCCGAATCTTCCCGATTGGCCGTCTTGATAAAGACTCTCAAGGTCTGATTTTTCTGACCAGTAACGGTGATCTGGTGAATAAAATTTTACGGGCCGGTAATAATCACGAAAAAGAGTACGTGGTAACGGTTGATAAGCCCCTTACCGAAGAGGCCATCAACACCATGGCTAATGGCGTGCCTATGTTGGGTACAAAAACCAAAAAGTGCAAAGTGGTGCAAGAATCTGCCAATGTATTTCGCATCTTTTTAGTACAAGGGCTTAACCGCCAGATTCGCCGTATGTGTGAACACTGTGGATTTCAGGTCACCAAGCTTGAGCGTGTTCGTATCATGAATATCAGCTTAAAGGGCTTACCTGTGGGTGATTGGCGAGACCTGACAGAAAAAGAAATGTCAGAGCTATCTAAGATGATTGAGCATTCCTCCTCTGAAGATCAAAACAAAAAGAAATCACCCCCAGCTAAAGCCAAAAGCAAAGGCAGAACTAACAGTAAAAGCTTCAGTAAAAGTAAGGCCATAGCCGCTGAAGATCGTAAAGAAAAGTCCCAAGGCGGTGCTAAAGGGAAGGCTGAAGGAAAGACAAAGAGCGATAACCGAGGGAAAAGTGAAGGGGCTCGTGGTAAGAATGAAGGCGGGCGTGCGAAAGCCCCCCTTAATCGCGCTAGACCTGGCTCGGGTGGTAAAAATAGCCCTCAAAAAGGTCGTAATGGCCCAGCACCAACAGGACGTAAACCCAGTGGTGGGAAAAGTAGCGGTTCAGGTAAAGCGGGCGGACCTAAGAATAAAGGCCGTTAATCTCTATTAACTATCAATAAATTGGTATTAATGGCACTTTAAAAAGATGCGGTCTTCACAGATATCGCATCTTTTTGGGTTTAAATGAGGCATTAAATTTGTCACAGCGTCACTTGTGCTTGAATAAAATGCGTCTTCACCTATGAGACTTAAGTAACCAGATACCCTTAGGTCATCGATTAGGGTGTTCTTGAAACCACAAAAGACGAGTTTAGCGCCTAACGCGTCGAGCCGTTTCACTTCTTTTAACAACATGTCTTTGCCAGCAAGGTCAATGAAGTTTACGCCAGCACATTGCAACACAAAGTGTGTTTGACCTTGTGTATTAGGCTGTAACTCCGCCAAAGCATCTTGGATATGATCCACTGAACCAAAATAGATAGAGCCATCTAAACGTAAGGTTTTTAGTTGAGGGCAGGTATTAAGGTTAAAGCGTCCTATATTACGAAAATTACTATTGTCCTCAAGTGATAAGGGAGCGATTTCAATGATCTTGGGTTTACTGGTACGGCGCAAATACAATATTAGGGATAGGATAACTCCAAAATAGATCGCAAACTCCAGAGCCATGGTGAGCGTGGCAATAAAAGTAGTCAGCAGTATGGCGGCTTCTTCTTTATTTTTTAGGATATGGCGAATACTTTGCAAGTCCACTAGATTGATCGCAATCAGTAAAATAGCAGCCGCCATAGCGGGTAAAGGTAGGTAAAGGGTAATGCCTGGGATCACTAATAAAATAAGCGCTAACAATAGTGCTGCAAATATTGCCGCCATTGGGCTTTTAGCTCCTGCATCATAATTCACCCCAGAGCGTGTAAAAGAGCCTGACCCTGCATAACAAGAGAAAAAACTACCCACAAGGTTAGACAAACCTTGTCCGATAAACTCCTTATCCCCTTCAATACGTTGACCTGAACGTGTACCAATAGCACGGGCAATCGCAAGGGCTTCAACTAAGCCTAAAATGGCAACAGCCATGGCTCCTGGTAATAGTTGAGAAACTAACTCAAAGGAAAAGGGCGGTAGGCTAATTTGGGGGACCATATCAGGCAAACTCCCCACCAACTGAACGCCTTGGTTTTTGCCCTCAATTAAGTAACAAACAAAACTGCCCACTATCATGCCTAACAACATAGAAGGCCATTTAGGGTTTAGTCTCTTCAGCAATATAATACTAAAAAATGTTACAGCAGCAATGATCAGGCTATAAAGGTGAGTTTGAGTGATTTGCACAAGCAGCTGCCACCAGGTGCTAAAGAAACCGCTGTCTTGCTTGATTGTTGCGCCCATCACATATTTGAATTGGCTGGTGGCAATAAGCAATGCGGCACCACTGGTAAAACCCACAATCACAGTATGTGAGACAAAATTAACCAAACTGCCTAAACGAGCTAATCCCAATGCAAACTGAATCACACCTGTTAGCAGGGTAAGTGTTAATACAGTACCGATAAATTCTGGAGAGCCAACTTGACTGACATTACTGGCAACACTAAAAACAACAATTGAAATTGCCGCAGTTGGCCCAGAGATAAGGTGCAAGGAGGAGCCAAATAACGCTGCAACAATCGGTGTGATAATGGCGGTATAAAGGCCGTATTCCGGGGGTAAACCTGCTATCAATGCATATGCAATGCCTTGAGGTAATACTACCACAGCACCTGTTAGACCGGCCATAAAGTCTGCCATCAAGGTGTTTTTTGTCAGGCCCGCGCCCCAAATCAAAAAGGGAAAATAGCGATTGATAAAGGCGTTATGGTTTGTGCTTTTTTGAGGCATGCTATGTATTCACTTTTAGGCTTAGGTATTCGTAAAATGTAATGCGAGAGAATAATAAATGCTTTTCAAGGTTTGATAAAACGATATATATTGGCCTTAAGCTCTAAAAAAATGGGACGTTACCTTGGACACCTTATTATTAGAAACCTTTATCGAAGTTACCCAAACCCGTAACTTCGCCAAAGCCTCAGACAAGCTCTGTATTTCATCCTCGACCACCAGTGCCAGAATCAAGCAATTAGAAGGGCTATTGGGAGTGGCACTCTTTGACCGTAAACACCATGAGGTCTGCTTAACCCCAGCAGGGGAGCGCATGGAGCGCCATGCTCGTTTTATTCTCAATGCTTGGGAGCAGGCTTATGAAGACACGGCGCTTGGTGAGCATAATAAAAAGCGCCTCGTGATAGGGGGTGTGCCGGGGCTTTGGGATATCTTCTTACAAGACAAGGTGAATAAACTACAACAAAGCCAACCTGACCTTATCTTACGTTTAGAAGAAAGTACGCCCCTGCGGCTGGTGGAAAAGCTTGATCAAGGGCTAGTGGATATTGGCTTTGTTTACGAGCAACCTCATATTAAAGGCCTCATGGTGAAAGAAGTGGCCAGCATCCCCATGAGCTTGGTCACTAGCCTGCCCAAGCAAACATTAGACGATGCACTAGGTTCAGCCTATGTCAGGGTCGAGTGGGGTGCCCCGTTCAACCAACAACATGAAGCCACCTTTCCCCAACGACAACTGGCCAGGGTACGAGCCAACAGCGGCCGCATTGCCTTAAACCTCATCCTCAATAATGGTGGAGCCGCATACTTACCAGATGCCTTGGTACAAGAGCATTTAAAAACAGGGCGGTTATTTAAAGTAGAGGGTGCGCCTATTATCGCCATGAAGGCCTATGGGGCTTATAAAGTGCACAATGAGCTTAAGAATTTGTTGGAGGGTTTTCTGTAGAGAGAAAGTTAGAATAATGAAGGTCGAAATAGAGTGATAAATAGGTTTAAAGCGAGTTGAAAGATGCTTTACCCCCACCGTCATTGCGGAAAAGGAGGTACGACTTTATCCGCAATCCATGAGAACTATAAACGCATAAAACGAGTGTCTACTTAGCCATAAAAAAAACAGGCCTCCACCGTCATTCCTGGCTTGAACAGGAATCCAGTAGAAACTAACAAGCATGGCTGTTCCAGTAAGTTTTCTAATTTAAAACTAACTGTGTCGTTTATCCCTATCTATAGCGATTAATACCAAAGCAAGCATAATAGCCCCATAGATTGGCCATTGGATTAGGTCGATGCGCTCACCCAGTAATAAACCAAGGCAAAAAACCAATGTGGGCTCTATATAGGTTAATAATCCAAACAGGCTGAGGGGGAGCTTTTGTGAGGCGAATAAAAACAAAAGCATGGGTAAAGTCCCTATAATTCCTAGCCCTAGGAAGTAAGCCCAAGAACCTACTTCAATCTGTGACCATGTATTAAAGGGTTGCAAATAGAGCATGGCAAGCAGTGCGAATGGCAGTAAAAAAATGTTGTCTAAGGTGAAGACTAGATCACTTGCGATTGTGTAACGTCGGCGATTCATAAAGTACAATGGGTAGCCAAGCGCAACCACAAATACAATCCAAGAAATACCATCGGCGATGAGATAAGCATATATCACTCCAGAAGCTGCAATCATACATGCCAGCCATTGTGCTCGGGTTAATTGCTCGCCATACACAAGATAACCAACGGCAACCAAGGTCAGAGGCAATGCAAAATAGCCTAATGCCACAGACAGTATTTCACCCTGTAACGGTGCCCAGACAAAAATCCAAAACTGTGGTGCAATCAAACAGGCGGAGAGTAAAAAGCTCGGCCATAAACGCCATTGTTTTAATTGTTCCCACAATGCTGAGATTCGTCCAAGGGTGGCTAAGCCCAATAACATAATGACTGAACTCCACAGCACTCTTTGGCCCGTTAACCAATGACCCGCTTCAGAAGCTGTGCCTGATACGCTGGGTTGAAACTGTACATAAAGGGGGAGCATGGCGAATAAACAAGATGCGATGATTGACGCCAATATGCCTTTTTTGCGTGCAGAAAAATGAGATGTTTTACTATTAAGTTTAGATAAAATCATAGGCTATCAAATTAAACGGGTTAGATAATGTGAGTAAGGGCGTGGATGATAGCATGACCTTAGCGTATAGATATCTTCAATAAGGCTAAGTTAAGTGACAACATAGGTCGTTTTGAAAATATAGGAAGAAAACCTGCTAAATACCTTATATAGTCGTTTTAGGTTTCATTCTGAAAATTTATCACTTAGGAAAAATAAGCCGATTATGGATTATCAGACTTTTCAGCCCCATCCGGATCTCGCATCACTGATCAGTTGTTATTGGACTTTGGAGGTTCCTAAAACAGACGATGCTCAAAGGCAGCGAATCATTCCTGATGGCACCATTGAAATGGCGTTTATTCTTGGCGATGATATAAAGCGCTATACATCAAAAGATGATTTTATTATTCAGCCTCGCGCTATGGTGTTAGGACAAACTCTTGATCCTTTTTATATAGAGCCAACCGGGTACGTCAATACCTTTGCCATTCGTTTTTATCCCTACGGCTTTGCCAACTTTGTAACTACTCCTATCAGAGTATTGGCCAACAAAGAAATGGTTTTATTAAGACACCCATTTTTAAATTGACCTACTTTAAAGCGTGATCTAGTTTTAATTCAGATCTATTTTTGGAGTAGGTTAATATGCCCAAAGCTCGAAAGTCTCTCATCAGTTTGCAAGACACCTCTTACTATCACTGCGTTTCTCGTTGCGTTCGCCGTGCTTTTCTTTGCGGTAAAGACAAATCTTCAGGCCAAAGCTACGAACACCGAAGAGGCTGGGTGGAAGATAAAATGCTGGCTCTGGCTAAGGTCTACGCTATAGAGATTTGTGCCTATGCGGTAATGAGCAACCATACACATTTGGTGCTCCATGTTAATGAGGATAAAGCCAATAACTGGTCAATAAAGCAGGTGCTTGAACGTTGGCACAGCCTCCATAAAGGGACACAATTCACTGATAAATATTTGAGAGGTGAAGCTATGGCTGAGTTTGAGCTAGCTTCTGTCTATGAGAGTTGTGAGAAGTATAGAAAACGGCTTAGTGATATTAGCTGGTATATGCGTGAACTTAATGAGTCCATTGCCCGCATGGCGAATAAAGAGGATAAATGCACAGGACGGTTCTGGGAGGGCAGGTTCAAATCCCAGGCATTGTTGGATGAAGCGGCTTTGGTGTCCTGTATGGCGTACGTTGACTTGAATCCAGTTAGAGCGAAAATGGAAAAGACACCAGAATCTTCAAAGCATACAAGTATTAAAACTCGCATCGAAGTGGCGAAAGCCAATCAAACCCAACCTAAAATCTTGTTCCCCTTTATCGGCTATGAAAGAGAAGAGCAACCAGAGGGGCTACCTTTTAAGCTTGAGGATTATCTTGAATTAATTGATCTTACTGGGAGAATGATTAAGGAAGGAAAGAGAGGGAATATTGATGTGTCACTTGCTCCTATCCTTCAGCGAATAAACATAACTTCTGATCAATGGTTAGAGGTAAGTACAGGCTTTGAAAAGCATTTTAAGTCAGCAGTGGGTTCAGAACTACTTCTTGCAGAGTATTGTGAGCATACTGCACTACAGCGGCGGTCAGGTTTAAGTGCTTGTAAACGGCTTCTTTCTTAAATTCTAGTGTATTAACTAGTTTCAATTCTTCATATCGTTAATTCGAGGTATCTTGCTGTCATTAATATGAGGTTTTACCAAAAGTTCTCAAAATTTGCTGTTAAACAAGTGATATCTTTTCTTTTTAATCAATAACGCGTAAGAAAATAGGCAAAGGGAATGCTATTTGGCTGATCTTTTTTAGAATGGCTGTCATGATAAAGTTGATGATAAAGTTGCATTGAAAATACTCGATGACCTTAGAGAATGGTCACAAACACACGATATTTGATTTAGCATTAATAGCATAGTGAAACTAAGGGCGAAACTAATGGGGCAGGTGCTCTGATTTGGTGTTCTGATTTGGCACTCAAATTTGTGCTAGATAAGCATTTACTTTAATTCAGTCTCTTTCATTCAGCCAGCTAGTTTCAGGTCAAAACGATGAGTACACAAGGGCAGGGTGATCCATTGCTCAGCACAAAAAAGCTCAGCACAAAAAAGCTAATCACAACTAATAGCATCGGTTTTTGCCATTAGTCACGATTAGCTTATTTTCGTTGAGCATCTCTAGTTCATATATTGCATCAAGTTTTTTTATCCTATTTTTTACCGCATGAACTTTCTGCTGCAGTTTCAACGATAATCTCACCTTCCTCTTCTGTAATCAGACCTGTTTTAAATACCGCATTTCGTGCTCTTGCGACACAGCTGACATACTGACCATGACTTTTCCAAGCTTTATTATCAGAAGGACCTGCACATTGACACATTTGAGCAATGATTTGAGCACCAGAACAACCTTGTTCATTTACATAAGCACCAGCTTCAGTGTCTGCACAGTAATCATAAGCGTCTTCGATACCATCTTGGTCAGAATCTAGAGTTGGGAAACTCATATCATCTAAAGGATCGGTACCTGATGCGACTTCCTCACCATCTGATACACCATCAGCATCCGTATCTGGATTCGTTGGGGAGGTGCCTGTTAAGATTTCTTCTTGGTTAGACAATCCGTCACCATCATCATCCGAGTAGGTTCTACCAGTATTGGTTTCTAAACGGAACATACCACCTGCTAAACCACCACCATCAAAGATAATAAAATCCATTGAATGTGATCCTGATAATTGCACAGGGTAAGTTAAATTATTGGCTGACCAGTGGGCTGACTGAAACCCAACTAAGGTTCCGTCTAAATATATCCAAGAGCAATTATCTGCTAAGAGTGTTAGATCAAAATCTCCTACCCCATTTACATCCAATGTATAACGTGTCCAGTTGTGTCCACCTGGGCCTTGAGAGCTCAAATTAGACCAGGCATTGATCCACTGAGCCTCTAATTGAACACTTGGCTGCCATGGATGCACATTGGTACCGAACTGATAAGCAAAACCATTATCTATCCAGCCCGCATCTAATCCGAGAGATGAATTAACATTACAAACGGAACTTGGCCAATTTGAATCGGCATAAGAGGGGAAGATAGGTGAATAAGTTCTAACAGTATTGTCACTTGTGTATACAACCACTTCATTTGCTGACGTAGTTGTTATCGCCAAACTCAAAAAACAGGTTAAGAGAAAGGCTAAATTTATGGGTTTAAAGAATGGCATATCGTGTACCTCGATTTTTTTATTTTTAGAATGGTTATAAATTTCATCCAGTGTTCATTTTAGTTTAAAACCTGTAGCTTTCTCCAATAAGTGAATGGTATTCAGTTATTTTATGTAATGATATTTTTGTATGACGATAGAATAAGAATGATTACATTAGATTTATCTAAATAAATTAATCATTTAAAGGTTTTCTTTAATTTTGATGTCAAATTGATCAATTTAGGCACGTATTTTGATATATCCATTTCAACCTGATATTAAACTCGATTTTCTCTGAATATTTTACATTCGATTTAAGGGTGAGGGATCTGGAGGTTCTATATTTTGTTTTTAGGTTTACGTCTTTAACTATTTGTTTTTATTTCATTTATTTGTGTTATGTTGTTTTGGCGAAGGTGTTGTCTCATTTATTTTTACTTATCCAAGATCCCGTTTTATGGCATTTACTCTATGGTTTCTAGAATAGAAAACTTAACAAAATTTTGAATAGGTTTTTTATAAACAAACGATATTATGGGCAGGGTTTTATAGAATATTTAAAATAGGTTGAGAAATGTAAATAAAGGTTTAAATAGATTGAACAATGTAAGTGAAATGGCTTTTTAATTATTTATATTAGCTATTTTTCATTCTGATATGGCTTAAATCATATAAGGATGATCAAGTGCTTATAAAAAGAAAAAAGAAAAAAGAAAAAAGAAAAAAGAAAAAAGAAAAAAGAAAAAAAGGAACAAGAAAAAAATTGAAGTAATCGCCATTTAATTTTAGTCAGGAAGATGTTCAGGATGAAACTGGTCTTCTTTTCATTTGTAATGACTGTCTGGTTTAAAGAATAAGGTCGCGGATGATAGCATGACCCTTGTATATAGCATTTGTAATGACTGTCTGGTTAAAAACTATCATCACAGATGAAAGACCAACGCCGGAGCCTTGGAATAGAGCTTCTAATTCGGCCAAGTCACTAAAATACCAATCTCACTTTTTATCCTTAGCCATACCATAAAACGATTTAAAGTAATTAATGGTTGGTTTTTAGTCTTGCATCTTCTATTGTGATTAACGCTTATTTAGCCCTTATGTAAAGGGTTCTTGTCCTGTTATTAAAGGTGAATTTGTCAATGAGTCAATCAGAATTTAGCGAAGTGATTAAGGCGTCTAAAGCAAGAACGTGGGAGGTTCTATTTTCTCAATATGGTGATATTCATCTTCATAATCCAGGTATGATCGCATCAAACTATTTGCACAATGGGACTAAGGGCGAACTGAATTGTGTAAGACATTGCCAGTTTAATGAGAAGTTATGTCTTGATGAGAAAATAACAGAAGTTGATGAGAATAATGGTTTTACCGTCGTGGTAACCAAGCATAATTTACCCTTTATTAAATCCATGTCAGCGACCTATGAATTGTCTGCCATTGAAGGGGATGCGGGTGCACAAATGACAAAAGTGAAGATGACATCCAACGTGGAGTTTTCTATTGGTTTTATGAAATATTTGATGAAGGGTCAATTGGGTAAAGGTTTAATCCAGCATCTTTTTGGTTTGAAATATTATATAGAAACAGGGAAGACGGTGAATTCAGGTAATTATGCTGAGGTGTTCAAGTCCTACCAGGGATAAAGGTGTTTTAAAGGCTTTTTAAAAGCGCCCGCATTCTCTAAAAATGGATGCGGGCGTTTTATTTATCAGGAACTAGATAACGGTCTCTGTTTTTTAGTTCTTTTTCCGCCCTTATTTTCGCGTATTAATGTGCCATTACTTGATCTAGTAACGCCATGGACTCACTGAAATAAGGGTTGTAGGTGAGGCGTGCGTGGTTTTTGTTTTCTTGCGTGTAACCCCACGCAGAGAACCAGGTGCTATCGCCACTCATGCAGGCCAGTTCTTGCTCTTCTGTTTGACCATTACTACAGATTCGACTGGTCCCTTGTATCCCATAGTTCGGGTTTTTCGGTGAAAACAATAGGCCCATGTGGGAACCATTAGAAATACGCTGCTCTGGTAGATCCATTGAAAAGCGTGTTGAGCGTGGTTCAGGAATAGCATGCTCTCCCTGCCATACGAGGCGACTATTTGGGTTGTTGAACTGCTCTTTGAACACATCGATAGCAAACTCAGTATCTATCACACGATCGCCTTCGCTCATCAGCATAAATACGGGCTTGTCATATAGGGTGCCATCGAGCTTCTCCCTCACTTCTACTGAGGTTTCATAGTACACAGCGGCGGCATTCATGGGTAATGAGTTATAGCGAAGAGGGTTATCTTCGGGGTCTTGATCGGCCCATGTCATAAAGTAGCTGGCGAGCCCTGCGTATTTAACCGTGGGGGAATTAGGTTGAAAGGCGGGGGAGAATAAGAGTACACCATTGATAGAATCATCAGTGATTGCCTGTTCGGTGACCAGGTTCGCCCCAGTGGAGTAACCGCCTACCCAGATAGACGACACATCGTTTTTCATCAGTTTAATATGATGGGCCACCGTGCCTTGCCAGTCTTGCAATGAGGGCAGTTGTAGATCGCCAACTTTGCTAGCATGCCCCGGCAGTAATAGCGTACGCACTAGGTAGCCTTTGTCTGCTAAATGTTGTGCAACATTAATAAAGGAGTAGGGGCTATCAGCCAAGCCATGTACCAGTAAAACACCTTGTCCGTTTGGCTTTTTTGGCTGATATTCTCTTGGCAATATATTAGCTAATTCAGATGTTTTATCTTGCGTGACAAATAAGCGATTATTTTCTAACCAAAGCTTGGTCTCTTCGACATAGGCAGCAAAGCTTGCTTGATCATATTTAGGTAGGCTCATCGCCGCTGTAAATGCAGGGTCTTGAGGCTTGCTAGAACAACCGATTAAGGCTGCACTAACAAGAGCTGCAAGACTAAGTGTTAGGGGCGTGTTAAATTTCAAATTGAATTTCAAATGACTGTCTCAAGCTTTTTATCAGATAAATGATGTTTCTCTATTTGATATTATTATCTTCAAACATAGGGATGATAAGCAAGGTGCTCTTTGCTGAATTTCGTGCAACAAATAGGCAATTTTGTAACAAATCTGAAACGATTTAAGTCGGTCTTAGGGATAAAGGCGACTTAATACAAGATAAAGGACGTTGAATTTTTTCAGTTTAGTTTTACAGACACGTTATCACTTTGCGGTAAGCCTCACTTCTCTCACGTTTACCAATTGCTAATATGGTTACAATGCCCTTATCCGCTTCAATTTTATAAACTCATTGATATCCTGACTGGCGAAGTTTAATTTTATATAAACTGTCAGTAGCAGAGAGTAATGAGACTGGTGTTTCTTGAGTTTGAGCTTATAAGTCATCAATGATAACCGAAATACTTGCTAGGCCATGCTTAAAAACTCACAAACCTAGCGCTATCGAATTTCTCGTGAATGAAGATGAAGGTAATGAATTTAGCCTTTACTATTCTTTCTCATAGACAAATTTATCCTTATAACTATATCGATTGGTTTCGCTGAGGGATTCATAGTAGTGGGCCACAGCCGCTAAATCTTGATTTGTTATGTTGACGGCGATTTCTTTCATGATACTTTGATAGGGTCTGTTACCGTTACGGTAATTGACCATTTGACTACGAATATAACCTGCACTTTGCCCTGCTAAAAGGGGACCAATTGAGCCAATCCCATTAAAACCGTGACAGGCAAAACAGGCAATGACCTTGTTACTGTTACCTTGCATCACAATGCGCTGGCCTTTACGAAAGAGGGCATCATTTTTCATCAGTGTATCGATATCTTTCTCAGAAATAATAGGAACAGGTGGGTAAGCTGAGAGGGTGGCCGCCATATAGTCTATGGTTTCGTCCGTCAATAATGACGCGATAATATTCATTTCATCTGCAATACGCTCTTTACGCTTAAAGCTAATGAGTTCGGATTTGATATAGTCCCTTGATAAACCGACAAGGGAAGGGTTATAGAAGGTGCCTTCTTCGGAGAAGAAATCCCCCCCTTGGGCGTTCTTACCATGACAATCTAAGCAGGCGTACAGCTTGACACTATTTTTTGTGCTTTTATTGAACATGTCCGCTGAGACTTTTAACTTACCTTTGTTAAAACTGATGACTTTTTCATCTTCAGCAAAGGTGTAATTGAGCACTTGTGAGTTATCTGGATTCACCTTGTCTTGGGCAACACTAAAAGGAAGGGTAAGGCTGGCGAGTAGGAAAAAGCTTAATTGTTTTATCATATTAAAAACTCTATATATCGCTTGAATTAAGTATTAACCTATTCCTTCATTTGCTAAATGACTAGCTTTTAAGCTGTTAAAAATTAATCAAATTTTAAAATTGATAGGCAATAATGTTAACAAATTAATCTGCGCATAAAATGCCTTGATACTGCTGAAGATCTTCGCTTTTCATACTTGATTATTGCTATCAATGTTAATTTTGTTGTACCTGCTCAAGTAAAAAATCGATAAAAACTCTGACCTTATTAGGGACAAACTTGGTATTGGGGTATAGGGCGTAAATACCCGTGTTTTCGGGGTGATAATCACTTAGAGCCAGTTCTAGTTTACCGCTTTTTACCTCATCTTCGATTAAGAAGGAGGGGGTATAGAAAACTCCATGACCTTGTTTACAGGCATCCAGTAACAGGCCACCATCATCTGATTGCAGTCTGCCTTTTACTTTTTGGCTCAGGTTGTTGCCATCTTCATCTTGAAACAACCAGGTTACCGTTTGATTAGCCGTTTGGTAGATAAGGCATTGATGCCCTGTTAACTCACTGGGGTGAAGGGGTTTAGGGTGCTTTTTCCAATAATTAGGTGCGGCGCACACTTGCATCTGGCAGGGACGAATACGTCTTGCCATCAAACTTGAGTCAGCGAGCTTACCGACTCGAAGGGCGAGGTCGACCTCTTCATCAATTAAATCCACATAACGACCTGTAACACGTACTGTGAGCCTGATATCAGGGAACTGATTCTGGAATTGAGGCAGTACTCTTGGCAAGAGGGAGTAAACCAAACTTTGCGGTGCTGAGATAACCAAATGACCTTGGGGGGCGCTTTGTAATGGCATGACAGCTTGTTGTGCTTCTTTAAGGTCCGCCACTATTTTGGTGGCATAGGCTGCAAATCGTTCGCCAGCTTCAGTCAGCTTTAAGGTGCGAGTGGTCCTTATTAAAAGTTGTACTCCAAGCTCTTCCTCTAACTGAGAGATGTGTTTGCTCACCACAGGTTTAGAGATGGATAGGTAGTCAGCCGCAGCGGTAAAGCTGCCTTCTTCTATTACAGCCACGAAGGTATGTAGGGTGTTTAAATTGTTCATTGATTAACTTTTAGAAATAATGTTTTAGTTTGTTGCTAGATTATCTTGTTTTTCTTTTGTAATAAACTGATTTCATCAAATGCATCAAAGGATTTAAGCGCAATAAAAACCGCTCAGAAAATCACTTTGTAATTCTCAGTATTAATGAAATAGGAAGAAGACGATGAAACTTAACATGCAATTTAAATCACTATTCAATAAAAGCGCAGGTAAAACATTAACCGCTATGGCATTGGCGACAAGCAGTGCTTTGGCATTAGCAGGCGAACCCGTATGGGATGCCAATAAGGTAGCGTTAGAACTTAAAAAGCTGAATGACGGGGTCTATGCGGTGTTTGATAGTCGCGCCGATGAGATGGCGGGCCAAGGTGTCCCCATGGCAACCAGTGCTGGCATCATAGTCGGCAATGACAGCGTCTTGTTGGTGGATACCATGCTGAATGAGCGATTAAATAAACAGTTATTGTCACTGGTTAAATCTGTGACAGATAAGCCGATTAAATACGCGGTGAATACCAGTTTTCATGGGGACCATTCATACGGTAATTATTACCTGCCTGAATCCATCAGTGTGATTCAACATGCGAATACCAAAGCTTATGTGGATAACCATTTTGAGAAAGATACCCAGTTTATGATTCAAAACTTTGGCCAAGGGCGCGGTATTGAAGAGGTTAAAGCCACTACCGGTGATATTTTAATTCCTGAGCAGGGAGAGTTAGTGGTTGATCTTGGTGGTCGCCAAGTCTTGGTTAAAGACTTTGGTTTTGCTCAAACTGGTGGTGACTTGTTTGTTTGGTTAGAAAAAAGCAAAGTCATGTGGACGGGTAATGCCATGGTGTCTGAAAAACCAGGTTTGCCTTGGTTATTAGATGGTCACCTAGTGGCAACCTTAAACACATTACAAGGTGTGTATGACTTTTTACCGCAGAGCGCGACTGTGATACCTGGCCATAGTTATCCGGTCAATAAAACCGACCTTAAATGGAATATAGATTACCTTGCTAGTGTGAAACAAAAAGTAGGTCATGCCATTGAACAAGGTTTAACGCTCAAACAAACGATCGCCCAAGTGCCTATGAATGAGTTTCGTGGTTATGCTTTGTTTGACTGGGTGCACCCGGGTTTAAACATTCCATCGGCTTATCATGATTTAGCGAAGAAATAGAAAGATAAGCGAAATTTCTTGTATACAAGGCGGATCTTCTTGAAAGAACCGCCTTTTTTATGAACAGGTTTTGATTTATGGCTTGATGGGCATAACTTATGCTTTAATTCCTATTAATAAATGTCATCTTTGTTAACAATAAATGACTTATTTCAAGGCTTGATAAAGGATACAAGTATGGGGTTTCGTAAAGCGCAGGACTCGGATTTAGCTGCAATAGAAGCTTTATTAAATGTGTCTGGTTTACCTTTTGAGGATTGTCATAAGCACTTGTCTCAATTTTTAGTTTACGATGAAGCCTCGAAAATTCTGGGTGTCGGTGGCGCTGAAATTTATGATGAGGTAGCGCTTCTACGATCCATTGCCGTACATTCAGAGCATAGAGGGCTAGGTTTGGCTCGCTCCATTTTTTTAGGTTTGAAAACAGAGCTGCTAAAACAAGGGGTTCAAGATTTGTACCTTCTTACTGACAGCGCAGAGCTCTATTTTAAACATTTGGGCTTTGCTCAAATAGAGAGGGATAAGGTACCCCAAGAGATTAAGCAGACTGAGCAATTCTCAACGCTTTGTCCTTCTTCTGCTTCAGTGATGACATTGCGTTTGAAATAGGCTTAAATCGTCGCTTCTTGACGTAAACTCATATTAAGGCCCTTGTGATTGAACCCCATTGATATCCTATCCCTTTATAATCACCATGAAAGAATTGCGTTAACGCTGCCAGGGTGTCAAAAAGTGGTGGCCCCTGACCTGGTGAAATTTGTCTCGAATAGAGAGCATGGCAGTTGTATTAGCTATTCCAATATTAAAGCGAATGAACTAAGCCAGAGGATCACCTCTGAAATTGACTATTTCAGTCAATTAAAGCTTTCTTTTCAATGGCATAGTTATAGTACAGATACGCCGAATATCTTAGAAAAGCACTTGGTCCAGCAGGGTTTTATCCCTGAAGATACGTCGTCATTTATGATACTTGATCTAAGTGCTATTGACGGCCAATTTTCGGGTACGGATATGTGTATTGAGGTATCAGACAAGCAGGGAATTCAAGATGCGGTGAGAGTGCAAAAAAGGGTGTGGGGGGCTGATTGTCATACCCAAGCGTCTCATCTCATTCGACTCAAAGAAGAGTGTCCACAAAAAATACATATCTATGTTATTTATCAAGATGAAAAGCCAGTGTCTTCAGCTTGGTTAATGTGCAACCCTGATAGCCCTTTTGGCAGTATTTGGGCAGGTAGTACCTTGCCTCAATATCGCGGTAAGGGGTTCTACTCAGCATTATTGGGGAAGCGAATTCAAGATGCCAAAGCCAAAGGACTTCAATATCTCACCATACATGCCTCGAAGATGAGCAAACCGCTAGTTGAAAAGCAGGGTTTTACTGAGGTGGCCAGATATACCACTTACTTTTACAATCACGCTAAAGATACTTATTCATTAATTTAATTTTGTAGGAATCAATGACAACTAGCATTTTAACAACCCAAAGGCTGATATTAAGATCAGTCGATAACACCGATTTTGAAGCTCTTTTTGACATGACTTTTTCCAATGCTGAAGTTATGCAGTATGCGTTTGAAGCAAAAGTGTTCAGCAAAGATGAAGCCATGGCGTTTTTTCTAAGAGACTTTGATCATCAAGGTTGCGGGACAAAAATTGGCGTGTTTGTCGAAAAATCATCAGGGGATCTTGTTGGATTTGGCGGCCCCATTGGATGTTCGGCTTTGGGTAAGAAGGACTATGAGGTTGGTTTTGTATTAGGTCGTCAATTTTGGGGAAAGGGCTATGCGACTGAGATTGGTAAAGCCCAAATTAAACATGTGATTAATACTATGGGCTGTGATCGTGCGATAGCGCTAGTCTCGCCAAAAAATACGGCCTCTATCGCTGTGCTAAATAAGATAGGAATGGCGCATTATCAAACCATTGAAACGGATTTACGTGGTAAGCGTGAGGTCTATGCGGCTTTTGCTATAACAGGATAATAGGTGAAGAAGGAATGCAGCAAATAATAGATTGGCTCAAGCAAGATCCAATCAGAATGAGAGCGCTTGAATGTGTCTTTCAGTTAAATTTATCACAATGCTATATCGCAGCGGGTTTTGTGCGTAATTTAGTGTGGGATCACCTGCATGATAAGCCCGAGTTGAGCCCTTTAAATGATGTAGATGTGATTTATTTTGATCAGGATGAGCAAGATGATCAGGCATATTTCATGTATGAGGCAAGGCTGAAGACGATGATGCCTGAACTGAATTGGCAAGTGCGCAATCAGGCTAGGATGCATATCCGTAATGGCGATCGACCTTATAAAAGCAGTGTGGATGCAATGAGTTACTGGCCAGAAAAAGAAACCGCTGTTGCCGTCAGGAAATCCTTACATGGCCAGTTAGAATGCATGTCTGCTTTTGGTTTTACGTCACTGCTTAATCTTCAATTAACTTATAACCCAAAGCGTGAGAAGGGTATTTTTGATACCAGAATGAAGTCTAAACAGTGGCTAAAAAAATGGGCCAACTTGATAGTTCGTTAACATAACCTTCCTTAGTTAAAGTAAGCTGAATAGGGTTCAGTGGTTTATAAGGTGAGCTTGTTTCTATAATAAGGTTCAACTTTTATCATGACTAGGATGTCAGACATGAACTCACTTATTACAGGCACCATAAAGACGCATTTCCAAGGATTAACATCTCAATTGCCATCTGGCTTTAAAGAGTACATTTTTCAGCACTCAAAAAACTACCTAAATCAGCTTGAATCTGTCCTTAATAATGTGGACTGTATTGAAATAGGCACGACAAATGTGTGTAATCGTAAATGTATTTCTTGTCCTGTAGGAACCAGTGATATCGCGGATAAACTAACCGAAAATGCAGTAGATTATGAGCAATTTAATCGGATATTGGCAAATCTGTCGGTATTTAAGAACCGATCCTTCTCCTTGAGTTTGCATGAATATAATGAACCCCTTAAAGATGCTGACATACTGGCTAAATACCAGATGGCAGGCAAGGCGTTTCCTCTGGCTGAACTAACGCTTTTTACCAATGGGGATATGCTCCATCATTCTAAAAAGGGGTTTTATTCGATTGAACGTTTGCTGAATGTGGGTATACGTCATATTCGTATTTCTATTTATGATTCAAACCCTGCTAAATCTAAAGTGTTTAAGCGCATTGGAATGGATATGGCTCATTTTACTGAAAAGGAAAATGTACCTAAAAACAGGACAGAGTATAGTCATCAGCTAAATTATCATGGTGAAAGTGTGTTGATTCGAGTGCTTTTTTTATCGACTAAACAACTGAGTAATCGCGGCGGTATTATTGTCTCAGATAAGGCAAAGAGAAGTGGGTTATGCTCTTTACCCCAGCGTACTTTGTCGATTGATTATCAAGGTAATTTGAAAATGTGCTGTAATGTACACCACATGGAAGAGGATGCGGACACTTGGATTTATGGTTCTTTAATGAATACGCCAATCAGTCATATTCTGATGAGTGATGCATATTCTAAAATGCGAGATAATACCTCAGTGGGCAAC
>MAAB01038352.1_pt1 | contig 26987 bp, 20 predicted proteins | sample 1115991 | NCBI WGS metagenome assembly MAAB01 (sample SAMN04961124, study PRJNA320927) | seawater metagenome | isolation source: sample BD02T18 sea water enriched with oil for 18 days | place: USA:Gulf of Mexico | collected 2013-07-27
AGAGCGCAAAATTGTGATTGATATTGAGCTCATCGCCAATGGTGTGCTCTGTGTAACCGGACAAGTGATCGCTGTTAAAATGCCGGCGACGATGCACAGTTAAAGCTATTAAACACCAAAAATAAAGTGGCGTTGCAGTCGCTATATATCTATCTGCTATCCCTTCCATCTATTGTGCTGACGACACTGGAAGCGCGCTATCTATATGACAGCTGGCAGTTCAGGGGTTTATATATCCGACAGCCGCGATTTAAAACCCAGATACTGGTTGCAGTTAGTTAAAGCTTTTTAAAATTTATAGTAAGTCCCAGAACTAAATAATTTCTGGGACTTACTTTTGCAGCCTCTTGCAAACCTTTAGCCGACAGTCATACCCACACCCCACACCTAATAGCTTCCAACTTCCAACTTCCAACTTCCAACTTCCAACTTCCAACTTCCAACTTCCCCCTTTCCCTATACCCCCTATAGGAAAACTAAGCAGGGCAATGGCTTATCTTTATTGCTTTAGTGTCAAAAATTTAATAATTTAGGGCTCCTAAACTTATTTTTGGAACCCGCGCTATGAAAGCTGCCGTTTATACACAATTCAAACAGCCTCTTAGTCTTGAGAATGTCGCAGATCCGAGCCCCAGTAATGATGGCGTGGTGATTAAGGTCGGGGCCACCGGATTGTGTCGCAGTGATTGGCATGGCTGGATGGGCCATGACCCGGATATTGTGCTGCCTCATGTGCCGGGCCATGAACTCGCTGGCACTATCGAAGCGCTGGGAAATAATGTCAGTGGCTGGCGCATTGGCGATAGAGTGACACTGCCTTTTGTCTGTGGCTGCAATAGTTGCTCGCAGTGCGCCAGTGGTAATCAGCAGGTCTGTGACAGTCAGTTTCAGCCGGGCTTTAGCGCCTGGGGTTCGTACGCAGAGTATGTGGCGATCGACTACGCGCAGAGTAATCTGGTAAAGCTGCCGGATGAGTTAAGTTTTGACACGGCTGCCAGTTTAGGTTGTCGCTTTGTTACCTCTTTTCGGGCGATTGTTGATCAGGGGCAAGTGCAGGCCGGTGAATGGGTGGTAGTACACGGCTGCGGTGGTGTCGGTTTGTCGGCTATCATGATTGCCAATGCTCTGGGGGCGAATGTGATCGCGGTAGATATCTGTGATCAGAAGCTGGCCTTTGCCAAGAGTATTGGCGCAGCCATAACAATCAATGCCCTGGCTAATGAGGATGTGGTCGCACAAGTGATAGACATCACTGGTGGCGGCGCTCATTTGTCGATTGATGCGCTCGGCAGCAGTGTCACTTGTTTTAACTCTATCGCCAATTTGCGTACCCGCGGGCGGCATGTGCAAGTGGGACTGATGGCGGCAGCTGATCAGCAGCCGGCGATCCCTATGGATCAAGTGATCGCCAAAGAGCTGCAGATTATGGGCAGTCACGGTATGCAGGCACATCGCTATCCACAGTTATTGGCAATGATCAAAAATGGCAAATTGCAGCCACAAAAACTGATAGGTAAGCGCATTAGTTTAGAAGAATCACTGTTGCAGTTGGTGCAGATGAACAGCTTTAGTGGCACAGGTGTCACTGTAATCAATCGTTTTAGCTAGGTCATTACATTGGATAATAAAACTAACCTCTGGCATCAGGCTGATACTGAGCTGAACTACCCGCAACTGACCCAGGAGCTGCATGCTGATGTGTTAGTCGTGGGGGCAGGTTTCAGTGGCCTGTCGACTGCGTTGCACTTGGCCAGAAAAGGGGTCGATGTGGTGGTGCTTGAAGCACAGCAGATAGGTTTTGGCGCCTCTGGGCGCAATGTCGGTTTAACCAATGCCGGGTTGTGGATTATGCCGCAACAGGCCGAGCAACATCTTGGCACAGACAAAGGCCGGGCGTTAAACCAACTGCTGATAGATGCGCCATTGTATGTACAACAGCTGATTGAAGAGCAGCAAATCGATTGCGACTATAGCGCCAAGGGTACTTTGCATTTAGCCCACAAAGCTTCAGCGCTGGATTATTTGGCGCAACGCGCTGAACAACTCAGCAGCTACGGCGCCCAACTGCAATTGTTAGATGCAGATGATACTTTTAACAGGACTCGTGCAAAGGGCTATTACGGAGCGCTTTTAGACAACAGAGCTGGCACATTACAGCCGCTTAAGTACTGCCGTGCACTGGCACAATTAGCGACGGCTGAGGGAGTTAGAATATTCACTGACTCTGCGGTCACTGGTTTGCAAAAAAGCGCAGACAAAGTGCAGGCAAAAACTTTGCAAGGCAAGCTAACTGCAGAAAAAATTGTTTTAGCAACAAATGCTTACGAGGATAAATTAAGCCAAAACAGAGGTTACTATACACCCTTGTACTTCTGTCAATTAGCCAGCGCACCACTCAGTGCGCAGCAGCGACAGCAGTGTCTGCCTGATAACAACGGCTGCTGGGATACCGGAGCGGTGATGCGCTCTTTTAGAACCGATGCAGCAGGTCGATTAATTGTCGGCACTGTGGGCGATATACACAGCGGCGATGCCGGTCATTTTAAGCGTTGGAGTCAACATGTAGTCGCTAATACTTTCCCGGAAATAGGCGCTTTAGAGTATCGATACGCCTGGTCGGGCCGGATTGCCAAAAGCCATAACAATATCCCGCAATTACTTGAAATTGAAGATAATATTGTTCAGATAATGGGTTATAGCGGTAGAGGCATAGCCGGTGCCACTGTCTGTGGCAGAGAGTTGGCAAAATACTTAAACGGGGAGATCAGTCAAAAACAGCTGGCAATTCCTTTCAATAAAGCACAAAAAATTAGTTTCAATCAGCTGCGTGCTGTTGCCTATGAACTAGGCAGTCAGTTGTCGCATCTGAGTGATCATATGCTTAGGTAAAATATCACTGCACTGGAGGCGCACCAGTGTTGTTGGTTATTTCCCTAAAATCCAATCGCTAGACGATAAACATTAAAGGTATAAAAATGAACATTGATGAAATTTTTTCTCAATTAGGGCTTAACGACGCCCAGATAAACAGCGGTACATTGCAAGTATGCAGTCCGATTGACGGTGCGCAGATCGCCAATGTCAAAGTAGACAGCAGTGAAACTATCGAGCAGAAAATCGATAATTCAGCGGTCGCGTTTAAAACATGGCGCAACGTTCCAGCACCGCGAAGAGGCGAGCTGGTACGTATTTTAGGCAATATCTTACGCGACAAAAAAGAGGCACTGGGATCTCTGGTGAGCCTGGAGTGCGGAAAAATTTATCAGGAGGGCTTAGGAGAAGTCCAGGAAATGATCGATATTTGTGACTTTGCTGTCGGTCAGGCCCGCCAACTGTACGGTTTAACTATTGCATCGGAACGTCCGAGCCATAAGATGCGTGAATACTGGCAGCCTATGGGACCTATCGGGGTTATTTCAGCGTTTAATTTCCCGGTGGCTGTGTGGTCCTGGAATACGGCTCTGGCCGTGATCTGTGGTAACAGTGTTATCTGGAAACCCTCAGAGAAAACCCCATTAACGGCCTTGGCTTGTCAGAAAATTTTTGACCAGGCAATGGCTGAATTTGGCGATGATGCTCCCGCTAACTTATCTCAGGTGATTATCGGTGAGCGCGATGCAGGATCACAGCTGGTTAACAGCAAAAAAGTACCAGTGATCAGTGCCACAGGCAGTAGTGCTATGGGTAAAATAGTCGGTACTCAAGTTGCCGAGCGCTTTGGTCGCTCACTGTTGGAGCTTGGCGGTAACAATGCCATTATTGTGGCTCCGACTGCGGATCTGACTATTGCATTTCAGGGCATTTTATTTGGCGCTGTGGGTACCTGCGGGCAGAGATGTACATCGACCCGACGTATCTTTGTGCACAGCGACGTCTACGATGATTTAGTGCCGAAGTTAAAGCGTGCATATGGGCAGATAAAGATCGGCGATCCACTGGATGAAAATGTCTTAGTCGGCCCGTTAATCGATCAACAGGCCTATGACAATATGCAAAGCGCGCTACAGATAGCGCGCGAGCAGGGCGGGCTGATTACTGGCGGTGAGCGCACCTTAGAGCAGCAGTATAGCAACGGTTACTATGTCAAACCGGCACTGGTAGAGATGCAGGGCAGCGTTGACAACGTACAGCATGAAACCTTTGCGCCTATTTTGTATGTGTTTAAATATACTGATTTAGACGAAGCTATTGCCCGTCAAAATGACGTTCCCCAGGGATTATCTTCAGCAATATTTACCAGGGATGTATTAGAAGCAGAGATATTCACCAGCGAAAGTGGCAGCGATTGCGGCATTGCCAATGTCAATATTGGGACTTCTGGTGCTGAAATAGGTGGCGCTTTTGGCGGCGAGAAAGAAACGGGTGGCGGTCGCGAAAGTGGCTCCGACGCCTGGAAAGTTTATATGCGCCGTATGACGTCAACCTTAAATTATTCTAAAGAACTTCCTTTGGCTCAAGGCATTAAGTTTGATTTCGGCGATTTATAAAAGCTTCCATTAGCCGCTTTCAAGCAGTAGTTGCAGCTTAGCTACAGGCCTTGGAAACCCGGTTTGAGTGGCGGATAATGACTCTTGTTGTTATCCGTCACTGTTTAAATAACTAATTGAATTAACTGCGTATTAAGAAAATAAAAATTAGCAGGCACAGACCTAAGCTTCAACTAGCGGGGCTCTTCTAAAACAGCCCGCTGTATTAAAAAACATTGCTAAACTTATTATAGCCGGGTGAAATCTCTCCGGGTATTTCTGTCACTAATTATCTAAAACAATCCCACACAAAATATAGGTTATTCGTCAACCTTAACCGTTTGAAATTTGTGCCGCCAAATAAGCTACTGATTTAACCCTCAGAAAATCTTCATAATATTTCTTCTTTTCTTTTCGTTTTTTTCAATTATCTGAACTACAGTTTATTCACATTAGCTTGTTGTTGATACGGGATGTAGCAACCACAACTCAATCAGCTGTAAGACTTGCAATCAGGGATGACCATGAACTCAGATAATATACTTTTGTTACCTAATGAGCTTTCAATTGAAAATGTCAGCGAATACAAAGATGCCTTAATAGAGCACCTGGAAACTTCATCTTCAGTGATCACCGTCGATGGCTCCGGGCTCTCTCGCGTTGATACCGCAGGGGTTCAATTACTGGTTGTTTTTGTCAGGCAAATTATCGCCAATGGTAAGAAAGTCAAGTGGCAGGGCTGCTCCGACGCTTTGCAGTCAACCGCTGCACAGCTGGGTCTGAAACAACAACTATTAGATTGCAATTAAAAAAATAGGTAATTGGGAGAGAAGAATATGGCAACTATATTAGTGGTTGACGACTCAGTATCACTGCGAAACATGGTCACTTTTACCTTGAAAAATGAAGGGTTTGATGTGGTAGAGGCAGGGGATGGCCAGGAGGCTTTGGGTAAAGCCAAAGGCGCTAAGTTCGATTTAGTGCTGACTGATGTCAACATGCCGAGAATGGATGGGATTACTTTTTGTGCGGCACTGCGTAAAGAGGCCGCTTTTAAATTTACCCCGATCTTAATCCTGACCACAGAAAATTCACCTGAGATGAAAGAAAAAGGCAAAACCGCCGGGGCGACGGGCTGGTTAGTTAAACCATTTAACCCTGAAAAATTGCTCTCTACCATTAAACGTGTCGTAAGGTAATCGCCGATATGAGTATTGATCTTTCACAATTTATAGCAACATTCCTCGAAGAGAGTTACGAAGGCATCGACGTGATGGAGAATAGCCTTTTGAGTCTCGAAGCCGATGACGATGAAGCTATCAATGTTATTTTTCGCGCCGCTCACTCGATCAAAGGAGGAGCCGGAACTTTCGGTTTTAATGAAGTGGCAGATTTCACCCACGTAGTGGAAACGCTGCTGGATGAGGTTCGAAGTGGTCAGCAGAATGTTACCCCTGATCTAATTAATTTGTTACTTGAATCAGTGGATTGCATTAAAGGTTTACTAGAAGCCACTCAGGATGGCCCGCAAGCCGACTTGCAGCAAATTGAGGATGTTAAACAGCGGTTGCAAGTTTATATCGTTGCCCATGATGGGGCAGATGACGCTTCTGAGGAAAACACTGAAGACAGTGCTGGCACAGAAGACCAGAGTTGGGAAATTCATTTTTCAGCAGAGTCAGAAATTTTAGAAAATGGCCATGAACCGGCATTGATGTTTTCGGCACTGGCTGATTTAGGGACCTTGAGCGTGACTGCCGAGCTAGACGCCTTGCCAGCACTAAGCGAGTGCGACCCGCAACTGTTGTATCTAAGTTGGAGCCTCAATTGTCAGTCGGATTGTCCTAAATCAGAGATTGCAGAAGTGTTTGAGTGGGTCGAGGATGAGTGTCGATTAGTCATCAATAAAATAGTAAGCCAAAAGGCTCACTCGCGAAACTGGCAGATATCTTTTGCGCCGCAAAGCGATGTTCTCAACACCGGTAACGATCCCGCTTTAATGTTTATTGCCCTGGCAGAACTTGGCGATTTAAAGGTTGTGGCAAATACCGACAAGTTGCTGTCACTGCATGAGCATATTGCGGATGCCCTGCATATATCATGGCAGCTGAGCTTAAATGCAGATTGTGAAAAGCAACAAATTGCCGACATTTTTGAATGGGTAGAAGACCTTTGCGAGCTGCAAATATCTGAACTTTCTGCTACTGACAAGCAGCAGAATAATGCAGTGGATGCCAAAGACACAAGTGCAGGCACAGCTGACAACAAAAAAGCGGATGGCGATAAGGCAAAGGCACGTAGTAGCAAAGCGGCAGAGAGTACTTCAATAAGGGTAGATACCGACAAAATAGATTCTCTGATTAACCGTGTCGGGGAATTAGTGATCACTCAGGCGATGCTTGGCCAAGTGGGTGATGATCTGTCTGATATTGCCGGGGTGAATACCGAACGTCTGCAGGAGGGCTTGGAGCAGTTGGAGCGCAATACCCGTGATTTGCAAGAAGATGTGATGCGGGTGCGGATGCTACCGGTGAGCTTTGTCTTCAATCGCTTCCCGCGTCTAGTGCACGATGTCAGTGGCAAGCTGTCGAAGAAAGTGGAATTAATTATCTCCGGTGAACAGACAGAGATTGACAAGACTGTGATGGAAAAAATAGGGGACCCAATGGTGCACTTAGTGCGCAACTCCCTGGATCACGGCCTGGAAGAACCGGCTCAGAGAATAGCTGCCGGTAAGCCGGAAACAGGCACACTGAAATTAGATGCCTACCATCAAGGCGGTTTTGTAGTGATCGATATCATCGATGATGGTAACGGCCTAAATACAGAAAAAATTCGTGCCAAAGCGATAGAAAAAGAACTGATCACGCAAGATCAACAACTCAGTGATGATGAAATCAACGGGCTGATCTTTAAGCCGGGATTCTCTACCGCCGATGTAGTGAGTGATCTGTCCGGTCGTGGCGTGGGCCTAGATGTAGTGATGCGCAATATTGAATCTCTGGGTGGCCAGGTGAGTGTCAAATCGGAACCTGGAAAGGGCTCGGCCTTTAGTATCAAACTGCCACTTACACTGGCGATTCTCGAAGGTCAGTTGGTGCGGGTTCACGAAGATACTTATGTAATCCCATTGGTCTCTATCGTCGAGACCATAGTGATTAATAAAGAGGGGAAAAACCCCATAGCCGGGGAAGAGAAGTTATTACACTTTCGCGATGAGTATATATCTCATCTGGATCTGAAAAAATTGTTTAACTTACCCGGGGCGGACTCAGCGGCTGGCTCAGATACAACTTTGGTGGCGATAGTGGAAAACGCCGGGAAAAAAGTCGGCTTGGTGGTTGACGAGTTATACGGTCAGCAGCAAGTTGTGATTAAAAGCCTGGAAGTCAATTTCAAACGCATAGAGGGGCTTTCTGGAGCGACAATTTTGGGCGATGGCAGTGTTGCCTTGATCCTGGATGTAGCAGGCCTGATCCAGCGAGGTTTAAATTTCGAAGTGGCCAGCGCAGTGCAAAGCCGTAATAAATTACAAAATGAACGGACTCAGGGGTACCTGTAATGAGTACAGAAAATTGGCAGAATCAAGCCGCAGAAACACAGCATAACTCAGAGGGGCAGCAGTATCTGAGCTTTGTCTTAGACGCAGAAGAATATGGCATCGATATATTGAGGGTGCAAGAACTCAGGGGCTGGACGCCAGTCACGCCAGTACCGGATATGCCGGAATATATAAAAGGAGTGCTAAACCTGCGCGGGGCGATAGTCCCAGTGGTGGATTTGCGCAAACGCTTTGGCTTACCGGAAAAAGATTACGGGCCGACCACAGTGGTGATAGTGATTAAAGTAGACAGTGGCACTAAAGAGCGAATCATGGGAATTATCGTCGATGCTGTGGCTGAAACTTACACGCTTACCCAAGACCAAATACAGCCACCGCCGCAAATTGGCGGTGGAATAAGCTCTGAATTCATAACGGGCTTAGTTGCACAAGAAGAGAAAATGATTGTACTGATGGATATCGATGAACTGATGAACTCGGATGAACTGGCGATCGATGTGCCAGCACTATCAAACGCTAAGTAGCACAGGGATGTGAGGAAATATAATGAGAATTAATGAGCCAGTGACAGACCACGAAGTAAAACTAGTAAACGGCCAGGAGTTAGTGACCAAAACCGACCTAAACGGGGTGTTAACGTTTATCAACCTCGCCTTTATTGAAATTAGTGGTTTTAGTAATGATGAGTTGATGGGGCAAAATCACAATATTGTCCGCCATCCGGATATGCCGACTCAAGCTTTCAAAGATTTATGGTCCACTTTGAAACTGGGCAGACCTTGGTCAAAACTGGTAAAAAACCGTTGTAAAAACGGCGATTACTACTGGGTCAAAGCGCATGTGACACCTGTTTTTCGCAATGGCGAGATGGTTGAATTCATGTCGGTGCGCACCCGGCCAACCGAAGCTGAGATAGAAGCGTCCTCTAAACTCTACGCGCAGTTGCGTAAAGAGGAAGTCACGCTGGCGGAACCTGAATCTGTGCCCGAGCAAAACCTCAGCAAAGGTCAGGCAAAAAATGCAGCAACAGCTCTCGTATCAGCAGTGGTGATTAATGCGGCGCTGTATTTACTGGGCTTGCCGGATATTGCCTTAATGGCGGGGCCGATAGCGGCCTGTGCGATACTGTTCATTGGTGCGCAGAGTTTTATAAAGAACAATGTGATCAGTCAGCTAAAACAGATTCGTGATCATTTACAAGAAGTGTCGTCGGGTAAGTACTTAGCCGATATTCCGGTGGATGAACCCGGCGAATTAGGCGGCATTAAACGTGAGATAAAAATGCTCGGGATTAAACTCGGCTTTGAGATTAATGACACTAAACAAGAGATGGTACGTTCGCAGCGGATCAAGGTGGCCTTGGATAAAGTCTCCTCTAACATTATGCTGGCGGATGCCCGCGGCGAAATAATCTATGCCAACGATGCGGTTGTGCAGATGATGCGTAACGCTCAGGAAGATGTTCGCGAACAGCTACCTAACTTTGATGCCGAGGCTCTGGTCGGCTCGAACTATGATATTTTCCATAAGAACCCGGCCCATCAGCAAAATATGTTGGAGAGCCTGAAGACTCAATTTAACGGCAGTATTAAAGTCGGCATCCGTACCTTTAAGTTGATCGCCAACCCTGTTGTCGATGATGCGAACGTCAGACTCGGTACTGTAGTCGAGTGGGCAGATACCACGGATCAGTTAAATGCCGAGCAGGCTGTCGAAGACTTAATTGTCGGAGCCACCCGCGGAGAGCTTGAAAAACGTCTAGATACAGAGCTTTACACGGGCTTCATGAAGAGCATCGCCACTGGTGTCAACCAGATGCTAGATGCGGTGGTTGGGCCCTTGCAGGAAGTTAAGCGAGTACTAGAATCAGTGGCAGAAGGGGATATGACCGAGAGCATGGAAGGCGAGTTCCATGGCGAATTCCAGGAGCTTAACAATGCCCTGAACTTGTCCATCGGCAACTTATCCAACATGATTAACGAGATTCGCACTACCGGCTCCAGTATCACAACCGGTGCCTCGGAAATTTCCACCGGTAACGCCACTTTGAGCCAGCGCACAGAGAGTCAAGCGGCGAGCCTGGAAGAAACTGCTGCCAGCATGGAAGAGATGACAAGCACCGTCAAACAAAATGCCGAGAATGCCGAAGAGGCCCGTAACCTGGCCGCGAATGCGCAAGTCATGGCTGAAAAAGGTGGTGAAATTTCAACCCGGGTTGTCACCTCTATGGGCGACATCAGTGACAGTTCAAGTAAAATTGCCGAGATCATCGGAGTCATCGATGAGATTGCCTTCCAGACTAACTTACTGGCACTTAACGCCGCAGTCGAGGCTGCCAGAGCCGGAGAGCAGGGAAGAGGGTTTGCGGTGGTCGCATCTGAAGTTCGCAGCTTAGCGCAGCGCAGTGCCGGTGCCGCTAAAGAGATTAAAGAGCTGATCAATGACAGCGTCAAGAAAGTTGAAGAGGGCAGCGGTTACGTTAAAGAGTCCGGACAGGCGCTATCAGAAATTATGGATTCGATCAGTAATGTGACAAACATTGTCAGCGAGATTGCATCAGCCAGCAGAGAGCAGGCCAGCGGCATAGAACAAGTCAATGTTGCAGTAACGCAGATGGACGAAGGGACTCAACAGAACGCGGCACTGGTAGAAGAAGTTGCGGCAGCGTCCTCGTCACTGGATGAGCAGGCGGCGCAATTGCAGCGTCTGGTTAGTGTCTTTAATGTCAACGAGGACGAGGTTCAAGTAGCCCCCGCGAGTACGGCTAAAGCGACGCCGGATGTGCAAAAGATCCGCAAAATAGCCGCCCAGCAAAGTACTAAGCCCAAAAAAGCCGGCAAAAAGAAAAATGCAACGAAAGCAAGAGCTGCACAAGAGGCTCCGATAGTAGGAGCAGACAGTAGCGCAGAAGAGTGGAATGAGTTTTAGCGTAGCAAAACCCAGCGGTAGCAACAGCTGCCGCTGATCCCCATATCCAAACTATTTTTTGCAGTGTAAATGTTGTCAATTTATTGTCTGTTCTGCTGTTAATCAGTGCTTCTCGGAGAAGTTCTCGATGCAATCAAATGCCATTAAACAACGCGAGTTCTGCTTTACCGACGCGCATTTTAAGAGAGTTAAAACAGTGCTTTATGCGCATGCCGGAATTGTGCTGGCAAATAATAAACAAGATATGGCCTACAACCGATTAGTCAGGCGAATAAGAGACTTGAATTTACAGAATTTTGACCAGTATTTAGAAGATATAGAGAGTGACGTTAATGAGTTCTCTCTGTTCATCAATGCGATGACGACAAATCTGACCGCCTTTTTTCGCGAGAGTCATCATTTCGATTTCATCGCTAAGACTATCATTCCTCAGGTGGCACTATCAGGTAATCGACGTTTACGTATTTGGTCAGCTGGCTGTTCATTAGGAGAGGAGCCTTATAGCCTGGCGATGGCATTACTCAGTAGTGGCCAAGATATGCGTAATTGGGATGTGCGTATATTGGCAACAGACATCGACTCTGATGTTTTAAACAAAGCCAGGTTGGGTGTATATGCTGAGGAAAGAGTAGCGGGGCTTCCCAGAGGGTATTTACCGAAATTTTTTCTCAAAGGCAAGGGCAGCAGTGCCGGTGATGTTCAAGCACGGGCTGAATTGCGCGAAATGATCACCTTTAAGTATTTGAACTTGATGGAGCAGTGGCCGTTAAAAGGGCCATTAGATTTTATTTTTTGCCGCAACGTAATGATTTATTTTGATAAAAAGACCCAGGCGAAATTGCTTGAGAGAATGGCTGCACTGTTAAAACCGGATGGGTATTTATTTGTTGGTCACTCAGAGGCGTTAGCGCGACACGATAGTCACTTTAGATTGATAGGAAAAACTATTTATCAAAAGGAAAGTCGCCGTGGTTGATCAGCAACCAGCACCTGCAGATTTTGAAAATTTTACAGCGGAACAAAGTTACTGGAACAATAAATGGCATTGCCATGCGTTGAAGATAAAACCCGGTGAGTTTTATGTCTCCGATCAAGAAATAGTCATAACAACAGTTTTAGGCTCTTGTATCTCAGTATGTGCCTATGATACCAAGACCGGGTTTGGTGGCATGAATCACTTTATGCTACCCGATAATAGCCATCATAGTAATCCTGTGCGCTGTACCAGATATGGAATGTTTGCCATGGAGCAGTTGATCAATGAGTTGATGAAACATGGCAGTAGCTGTAAAGATTTAAAACTTAAAGTGACCGGTGGCGGCGAAATGTTACCGGGAGCTTCAAGCATTGGGAAAGAGAATATTAACTTTATAGAGACCTTCATTGCGGATGAGCATCTGCACTTAGTCTCCTCTGATACAGGCGGAGATCAAGGAAGAAGGGTGGCATTTTTCCCCTGCAGCGGGAAAATGTTAGTGAATAAGATAAGCCATCGTCAAGATCAGCGTCTGATTAAAGAAGAGTCAGACTACCGCCATAAAACGGATCACCAGCTCGATACTCAGGAAGTGGAGCTGTTTTAATAAGGAATGGTACAGTGAATAAAATTCGAGTGTTAATTGTTGATGATTCAGCTGTAATTCGCGATGTACTGTCGGAAATTTTGGCTGCGGACGGCGCTTTTGATGTAGTGGGGACAGCAGTCGACCCTATAGATGCCCGAGCCAAAATCAAACAGCTCAAACCCGATGTGCTGACGCTGGATATTGAGATGCCTAAAATGGACGGCATATCGTTTTTACGTAATTTAATGAAACTTAATCCACTGCCAGTGGTAATGATTTCTACCTTGACCCACGCGGGGGCGGAGGAGACGTTAACAGCTTTGGAAATCGGCGCCGTAGATTTTATGGCAAAACCTAAAGTGACTGCTTCAGACAGTAGCTTGTTACATTTTCAACATGAGTTAGTCAACAAAGTTAAAGCGGCTGCCATGTCACAACACACTCTGAAATTTAAGCGAGTTATTAAGAAACCTTTGCCATCGGGATCTGCCAGTAAGATAGTACCAAGTCACAAATTATCTGGCTATAACGTCATCGCCATAGGTGCATCTACAGGTGGCACTGAAGCAATCCGTGATCTGCTGCAAGACTTACCGGAAAATTTACCGCCAATCGTTATTACTCAACACATACCTGCAAGCTTTAGTGCTAGATTTGCCGCCAGATTAAATGAGCAGTCACAGCTAACAGTTGTAGAGGGAAAAAACGGCGATATCTTAAAGCCCGGACATGTCTATATAGCCCCCGGGTCACATCACATTGTGGTCAAAAAGCACGGCAATCAGCTTAAATGTCGCCTGGACGACAGGGGGCCTGTCAACCGTCACCAGCCATCAGTGGAAGTAATGTTCAATTCACTATTAAAGATTGATCCCATCAAGGTTGTGGCCATTATGCTAACCGGCATGGGGGAGGACGGCGCAAAATCAATGCGAAAATTGTTTGATGCCGGGGCGCATACAATTGTCCAGGATGAAGCCAGCTCTCTGGTATGGGGCATGCCAAAAGCGGCAGTTAATCATGGAGCGGCAAAGTTGGTGGTAGACCTGCACAAAATTGCCCCTAAGTTAATGCAACACTTGGCCAGCACGGGTTAGAGGAGATAATTATGAAATATAACAATATGCTGTTAGCGATGTTGCTGGCTCTGACGTTAGTCTTGGGCCTAGCTCAGTTTATGAATATTAACCAGAACCTAATTTGGGGCATTTTAGCAGTATTGCTGCTTGCCGAAGTGGCACTGGCTGCCTGTCTTAATCAAGCACTGTGGTCAAAGTGGCAAGGTGAAGACCTGCAAGAAAACAATAGTACACTTGCTACGGATGTAACTAATCATGGGCTTCGCGACGCCATGAACGAGGTCTCGGGTACACTGGAGTATGAATCGACTATCATCAACCAGGAAATCACCCGGGTTGATGTATTAATCAGCGAAGCCAGCAGTTTAATGAGCGCCAGTTTTCAGCAGATTCATCAACTGTCCGATCAACAGTCGGCGTTAACCGCAGAGATAATGGCGCAGGAAAATGACGAAGAGAGTGATACTCAGCACCAGAGCAAAATGCACCAGTTTATTGACGAAACGGGATCGGTTTTGGATCATTTTGTACAAGTGATGGTAACTGGCAGTAAAAGTAGCATGGAGATAGTGCACTATATTGACGACATGGTAGATAAACTCGATGGCATTTTTACCTTGATTGAAAGTGTTGAGGGGCTGGCGAACCAGACTAATTTGCTGGCGCTTAATGCCAGTATTGAGGCGGCCAGAGCCGGTGAGGCGGGTCGGGGATTTTCAGTGGTTGCCGATGAAGTGCGCACTTTGTCTAAGGCGTCGACGAGTTTTAATGAACAGATCAAAGAAAATATATCGACTGCTAAACAAACCATAGATGTATTGCGTGAAAAAGTAGGTAAGACGGCCTCCCAGGATTTGAGTGACACTATCAGGGCAAAAGAGCGGATGTCGACCATGCTGGAGAACATGGCTCAAAGCAGTGATATTGTCAGTGCAAAAATGCAGCAGATTTCAGAGGTGGGCGATGAGCTCAACGGCGCCGTTGGTGACGCTGTGCGCTCATTGCAGTTCGAAGATATTGCCTCTCAGGCACTGGGGTCTATGCACCACAATGTAGATTCACTGCAGCAAATCGCTTCATTACTGAATGCAATCTACACCTCTCAGGGAAGTATAGATAATCAGGCACTAGTCACTTGTATACAAGAGTGCCAGAACATTCACGCTAAGGCAAAAGATAGAAATACCGGCAGAACAGTGGCACAACACGACATGGATGAGGGCGAGGTAGAGTTGTTCTGATCAGTGAGAGTGAATTATTATCAAATTGATTTGTAAAGACTTTGTCGTTTCTATTATCATAGCTCAGCTTTTACAGATTAAGATAAACTTCACCTTCTGGGATGTTAGCGATGAAGCAGTTTTATCCGGCAATAGAGCCGTACAACAGTTTTTTACTCGATGTAGAGTCTGGTCATCAAATTTATGTAGAAGAATGTGGTAACCCCGAGGGTCAGCCAGTGGTTTTTTTGCATGGCGGACCAGGCGGTGGTTGCACGCCTAAAGACAGGCGTTTTTTCGACCCACAGCAGTACCGTATTATCTTATTCGACCAGCGAGGCTGCGGTCGCTCTCTTCCCTTTGGCAGTTTAGTTAACAACAATACCCAAGCTTTGGTTGCAGATATTGAGGCCGTTCGAAATCATCTGGTCATCCCAAAATGGCATGTATTTGGTGGCTCTTGGGGTTCTACGCTGGCATTGGTTTACGCCCAAAGTTACCCTGAAAAAGTGCATAGTTTAGTACTGCGCGGTATTTTTTTAGCCCGCGAGCAAGATACCCATTGGACGTTTGCAGGCGGTGGTGCCTCGCGGCTGTATCCGGATTACTGGCATGAATATATTAGTGCGCTACCCACTGGGCAGACGCAGTCATCGCTGCAACTGGCCTACCAGATTTTAACCTCAGCAGATAAAGCAGCCGCATTAAAGTTGGCTAAAGCTTGGGGTCTATGGGAAATTCGCTGCTGCACTTTAGAGCCAGATGATGATTTCGTGGCGGCGGCAACTGACGATGACCAGTGCTGGACACTGGCGCGGCACGAGGCCCATTTTATGGTTAACGATTGTTTTTTAAGCGACAATCAAATTCTTGAGGATTGCCACAAGATTCAACATATACCGACCCTGATCGTGCATGGCCGCTACGATATTGTCTGCCCCTTTGACAATGCATGGCTGTTAAAGCAGCAATTAACCAATGCCCAGTTAATTGTCAGCGAAGCTTCAGGGCATGCCTCTTCAGAGGTGAATACTAAACACCACCTGATCTGTGCCACAGAGCAAATGTTAACTCTCAACTGTTAGTGAGATTACTGTTTGCAGTAAGAAGCAGTGCTTGGCTAAGGGTAGAGTACTAACTTAGCATAGAGCGGTTGCCTGGATCTGTCACTGGCATTGCCAGTAAGATGATCGCCTCATCAGCACCACAATTATTCAGTATTTTCTCACTCATATTCGCAGGTAACAGACAGGCTTGCTCGGCGCTTAATAGCTGGCGATTAAGCTCCACAGTGCCAGTAATACTGATAAATAAGCTGTAATCCTCACTGGGTTCTAGCTGCCTTTGTGCGCCCGCTTGTAATTTGTATCTGTGGACCTTGAACTGCGGGTAGTTGACAACGACATCGATACTCACTTGCTCTGTTTTTAATAAACATAGGTTGTCCTCAGGATCTTGCACATCACAATTAACCAGCTGCATTGCCTCAGCGGTATCCCAGTGATCCTGGGTGAGGACTTTTTGCCCGAAACTGAGAATTTTTCGCTCGTATACCGGCGTTTGAAACTCAATAGTTCGCACCCCGTGCAGCAGAGAGTGCGGAGTAAAGCAGGGGATTTTCAGCACATCGCCAACACGCAGTGACTTAGTCGCGCTGAAACTATTTAGCCCGGTGCGTTGTCGTTGTTCAGTTTTCGACAATTGAGTGGGAATTTCCAACAGCCACTGTTTCATTAGCGCCACTTCTACTGGTTGGTCTTTGTCTATGTTCAGTCGCTGCTTTTTCAGATCCAGTAACTTATCAATGCTTGCTCGGGTTTTCTCGTACTCGGCAGCTGCTTGAATGTATGCGCTCTTGAATGCCTCCAGGTCAGGGTACTTGGCTATCTTGTCCTGGCAAAAGCCAAAGCGTATCTGCCCAACTCCCTCGGGCCAAGCCTCTGGATCTATATGCGTGACTACATACACTTCTTGTTTGCGCTGATGCATTTCAAAATACAGATCACCAAACACATCATCAGCCAGCGGATCTAGTATCTTTAATAAGATTAATTGACGATTTAAGTTGGCACTGAGTGTTTGTGGTAATAAATCTACCAACCAGGGCAGCGGTGTATTAGATAGGCCACTTGGTTGTAAACCCAGCTTAGATTGGCCGCGGCGCTCAATCCCCGTGTACCAGATTTCCTGTCCCCAGGGTTTTGCTATACTGACGGGCTCTAACGGTATAGCTTGTTGCAAGTTCAAAAGCGGGCAGTTGTAGCGATCCCCAAGCTGCTGTAGCTGCGAAAGTGATGCATCCAGTTGTCTGATCTCAAGTGCTAATCCCGGATTATCCTGGATGATAGTGCAGTAACTGTGGATGCCACCCCTGTGATGCTGTAGATGAAAGATAGCGTACAAAGTCAGCTCACAAGGTTGCTCCAGGTAATATTGTTGATAAGAGTAATGCAGTGCAAATTGTAGCGTCTGAGCATGATCAGGATCGGCTGCAGTGAAACTTTCCAATTGCTGTCGATAGGTTGTTTCCCCGCACTGTTCGGGGGTGATAAAATAAATCGGTAACATGTAACTCAAATTAGCCCTAAGGTTTTGTCGAAATATGTATCGCATAGAATGCAGGTAAATATTATGGCTGATTTGCCTGCCAATGCAATCACTAAAAAAATGCTTTACGCTATAAAGTTAACGGCAGATCGATTACACTGACAGTGCTGCATGTAACATTAGCTATACAGTATAAATATTTGTTAAATAAATAAAAATAGAATACTAAATCACGCTATTTTAGCCCTAATGATGGCGTAACAGACGTTATCCTATACGCTTCTTAGCGGTATCAGCAAGAGGATTTTATGATTTATCTCGACCACATAGTGTTAAATGTCACAGAGGTTAAAGCATCTGTAGATTTCTATCAAAAACTACTCAGCGCCAGCGTTGAAAACTGGCAAGCTTATATCAAGGGTGAAGTTAAATTTCCAAGTATCAGAGTTTCGGATACATTTATTATTGATATGTTTCCACCTGCAATGTGGCAGGAGCAAACCTCTGACAGCTGTGCTAAAAACAATATCAACCACTTCTGTTTCGCTGTTGCTATCGATCAATGGCAGACTATATATGATTCACTGCAACAACAGGGGATCGAGATCATACGCGGTCCTGGTGTCTACTGGGGCGCTCAGGGGAATGCTACTTCTATATACATCAAGGATCCGGATGGCAATGAAGTTGAGATAAGAAAGTACGATCAATAATTATCTCAGGTTTTATTGGCAGCATGATCGACGGCTTGACACTAGACTATAAAAACAGATCAGCCATGAGCTCCTTCCCTGCAACGACTGCATACTGATCAAAATCGCTGACCCCTGCGTGTCGCAGCACTTCCTCGTCAATAAAGAAATTACCGCTACAGTCGCCGGCGTCTCTGGTTAAGATACAGTACGCACTGTCGGCGACTATCTGCACTGTCCGGCAATTGTCTTTGTCGACCAAGCTGCCAAGGGCAGCCAGCGCGGCAGTGTATATGACGGTCTTGGGCCAGAGCGCATTCACGGCTACGCCACGATCGGCATATTCAGCGGCCATCCCCAATACACATAAACTCATGCCGTATTTAGCGATACTGTATGCCCCGTGGTTTTTAAACCATTTAGGCTGCATGTTTAACGGCGGAGATAGGTTAAGAATATGTGGATTATCCGCTTTTAGCAGATGCGGCAGGCACGCTTGAGATACGGCGTAAGTGCCTCGGGTGTTGACCTGATGCATCAAATCGAAGCGTTTCATCGTTGTATCAGCAGTGTCCGTTAAACTTATTGCGGAGGCATTGTTAATACAAATATCAATACCGCCAAAGGTTTTCACCGCCTCGGTTACTGCTGCTGTAATCTGCTGCTCGTCTCTGATGTCTACTTGCAGCGCCAACGCTTTACCACCCAAGGCTTGTATCTCATTGGCGGCGCTATAAATAGTACCTGGCAGTGTCGCATGGGCAGTTATCGACTTAGCGGCTATGACAATATTGGCTCCGTCTAATGCAGCTTTTTTAGCAATAGCTAAACCAATACCACGACTGGCGCCGGTGATGAACAACGTTTTGCCCTGCAGTGACTTCATTTAATTCCTCGATAATAATTTAGCATCTAGAGCTGCGCTTTATCTATAGTTCCAGGTAATGCTGCTTGGGCAGTAATCGACTTTGCCGCTATGACAATATTGGCGGCTATCCAATAACGCAGCTTTTTTAGCACAACGTTTTGCCCTGCAGTGACTTCATCTCATTCCTCGAAAATAATTTAGCATCTAGAACTGTTCTTCATCTAAGGCCATTAAAACCTCGCCACCAGCCATAATAGAGGCAAACAGCGCGCTGCTTTGGGGTAAGATTTTTTGCATATAGAAGCGGCCGGTGGTTATTTTTGCCGCGTAGAAGCCGCTGCTGTCATCATCGACCTTAGTGAGTGCAATTTGCGTCATTTTGCACCACATAAACGCCAGTGCCACTAAGCCAAATAAACGCAAATATTCACTGGCCACTGCCGCCGCCTGCTCTGGGTTTGACAGCCCAGCTTGCGCTATCTTTGCACTGGCACGCTGCAATCTGCTGAAAGCTTTGGCCAGGGGTTGGATAAATTCTGCCTGCTGGGGATCTTTTATATTGGCTTCAATATACTCTTGTAGCGGGTGGAAAAACTGTCGTAAATAGCGTCCCGCCTTATAGGGCAGTTTACGGCCAATAAGATCCAGAGCCTGAATGCCATTAGTACCTTCATAGATTTGTGTGATCCGGCAATCCCTGACGTACTGCTCCAGACCCGACTCGCGAATGAAGCCGTGCCCACCGAGTACTTGCATGCCTAAATTGGTAGATTCAAAACCTAAATCAGTAAAGAGGGATTTAACAATAGGCGTGCTCAGTTGCACGAAATCATCGGCCCCCTGGCGACGTTTTTGATCGGGATGATGATTAGAATAATCGTACTCTTGTGATACCCAGGCACCGAAGGCGCGACACCCTTGGGTATAGGCGCGCATGGTCAGCAGCATACGTCGTACATCTGGATGCACGATAATAGGGTCTGCAGCTTGGTCCGGGTATTTAGCACCTGCCAGAGAGCGCCCTTGCAATCGCTCTTTCGCGTATGCTGTTGCCGCCTGATAAGCGGCTTCGCTGAGCCCCAGTCCCTGCATACCTACGGCCAAACGGGCGCGATTCATCATGCTAAACATGCCCTGCATGCCCTTGTGCAGTTCGCCGACTAGCCAGCCTTTGGATTGGCCGAAGCTCATAGAGCAAGTTGCCGATGCTTTAATGCCCATCTTATGCTCAATCGAGGTGCAAACCACATTGTTTGCAATGCACGTTTCCCCGTGCTCGTCGTCGAGTAGTTTAGGCACCACAAACAGGCTTATGCCTTTTATTCCGGCAACGGCATCTGGAGTACGCGCCAGCACTAAGTGAATAATATTTTCACTCAGATCGTGATCGCCCGCAGAGATAAAAATTTTATTTCCTGTAATTTGATAGCTGCCGTCATCGCAGTGAACTGCTAGCGTGCGACACAAACCCAAATCGGTACCGCACTGCGGCTCGGTCAGGCACATAGTTCCACAAAAACTGCCGTCTACCAGCTTCGCCAGGTACTTATCTTTTATCTGTTGCGATGCAAAGCAATGTAGAGCGTGGTAGGCACCTAAAGAGAGTCCGGGGTACATGCCAAAAGAGAGATTGGCAGAACAGAGCATTTCTTCCACCATAGAATGAATGCTTTTTGGCATGCCCATACCGCCATACTGCGGGTCACAGCAAAACGCCGTCCAGCCCCCCTCGCAAAATTGTTGGTAGGCCTGCTTAAAGCCCTCTGCAGTATTGACACCTGAGGTTGTAAAGTTACAGCCTTGCTGATCACCACTGAGATTTAGCGGTAGCAGCACTTGGGTACTAAACTGTGCGGCAGCAGCCAATACCGGATCGACCAGGTCGCGGCTGACTTCACAGAAGCTGTCGAGTGCTGTCAGTCCAGTTGCATCGTGTAACTCGTAGAGGACAAATTGCATATCGCGAATCGGCGCACTGTAGATCTGCATAGTTAATTCCTCAGAGGTTTGCCGGTTAAGAGCATGTGCTCGACCCGGTCTAAACTGTCGGGATGACGAATAATCTTCATAAAAGTTTCGCGCTCCAACGTAAGAATATCCTCCTCAGATTGCTCAATATTGGGGTCACCCTGAGCTCCACCACTGAGAATTTCGGCGGCAGCGAGAGCCACCACTGCGTCGTGAGCGGTGGCTTTGCCGCTGCGTACAAAGCCTTCAACCGCCATGCTGAAAGCGGCTTTGCCGCTGGGGCCTGGCAAGTTAAATACTGGTGCTGTTGGCGCTTTATAGTCACTGGCCATGGACAATGCCTTTTGCTTGGCATCACAGAGTAAGCGGTAACGATTCATGGTAATGCCATCAGTGCTGCGTAAGACTAAATTGCTTTTAGCCTCCTCGGCGGACTTGGAAACAGCGGCAGTAGAGATTAACTCAAAGGCTTTACTGGGACCGGGCATGGGCCCGCGAGCATACTTAGGGTTGTTGCTCCAACGGTTTAGCATCTCTTTGCAACCGCCCCAGGCAGGGACTAAGCCAACGGCGACTTCTACCAGCCCGGTGTAGGTTTCAATGTGTGCCTGGATTGCATCGCTGTGCAGTAATATTTCACAGCCGCCTCCAAGGGCCATTCCACTGGGTGCGCTGACCACGGGGAAGGGGGCATATTTTAAAGCTTGATAGGTCTGCTGGCCCGCTTCAACCAGCTTTGCTATCTCTTCCCAGGCGGCGATGTTGGCGGCAAACATCGCCAGTCCCAGATTGGCGCCTACTGAAAAATTATCAGCATCACTGTAGATAACCATGGCCCGATAGCTTTTGGCTACTATTACAATAGTTTGTTGTAATAGCTGCATGACCTGAGCATCTAATGAGTTCATCTTGGAAGTGAATTCGAAACATACAACGCCATCACCAATATCCCAGAGTGCCGCTGAAGCATTTTTAATGATTGGCTTACTGTTAAGTTTGATGTCCGACAACATCAGCATACCTGTTGACCTGTTCAGCGGCAGGTATTCACCTTGTTGACTAAGGTATTGTTGTACACCGCTGTTTTCACGGTAGAAACTGCGACCGGCTGTGGCTGTTAATAGGGCGGGAATAGGCTGCTGCTGCGCTTTGAGTTTGTCAATAAACCAGTCGACCCCCAGCTTGTCGATTAGCTCAAAAGGGCCGAATTTCCAGTTGTACCCCAGACGCATCGCCTCATCAATAGTACTGATTTGATCGGCAGCTTGCGGAACCAATTGTGCCGCGTAGGCTAGCGTTTTGGACATTACCCGCCAGCTGTATTCTCCGCCTTTATCATTAAATTCAAATAGTTGCCTGATATTGTTAACGTTTGTTTTAGCACTGGGTAAAGCGACTTTGGCAACAGGTCGGTACTCGCCAGTGCTTAAGTCTATGGCTTCTTTAACTTTGTCGCCATGCTGGCGATTGAGCCGGTAAAATCCGCCTTTGCCTTTGCGACCGGTGTAACCTGTTGCAATCATTTTATCCAGCAGCGGCAACTCACGTTTTAATTGCACCAGCGGGTCGTCGGCATCTAACAGCTGCAGCAGGGAGCCTAGTATATTCGGCATCAGATCCAGACCCACTAAATCAATCAGACCGAACACGCCTGTCTTAGGTACACCGCAGGGCTTGGAGAGAATAGCATCGGCTTCTTCTACACTTAGGCCACAATCCATAGCTTCAACTAAGGCGCAGTAGATCCAGTAAATCCCCAATCGATTGGCGATAAAGCCGGGGCGGTCTTTGCACTGTACTATAGACTTACCCAGCTGGTGATCAGCAAAATTACAGAGTGTATCTATGGCGTTTTGCCGGGTAAAATCACCTTTTACTACCTCCAAAAGACGCATATACCTGGGTGGGTTGAAAAAGTGACTGATGCAGAAATCAGCAACAAACTCATCGCTCATGCCTGTGACTAGAGTCGCCAGTGGAATAGTAGAAGTATTCGAAGAGACGATAGAGCCCGGTTTGCGCACTTTCTCAATCTTTTTATACAGCTGTTGTTTGGTCTCTAATCGCTCGACGATCGCTTCAATGATCCAATCGCAATCGGCAATTTTAGCTAAGTGATCTTCGGTATTAAGTGGTGTAATTAACCTGGCGTTACGTTTGTGGGTGAGGGCGGCGGGGTTTGATTTTAATAATTTCTGCAGTGCTTGTTCAGCGATTATATTACGGTTTTTAGCGCCTTCTGGAATTCTGTCTAACAGCAGCACTTTGTGTCCGGCGTTAGCAATATGAGCGGCGATACTGGCACCCATCACCCCGGCACCTATAACACAGACTTTATCAATGTTCATCAGATAGCCTCCAGGATAGTTGCTATACCTTGCCCACCTCCAATACATTGAGTGGCCAGTGCGTATCTTTTTCCTTCACGTTGTAGCAGCGAGGCCGCTTTACCTAAAATACGTGCACCACTGGCTCCCAGCGGGTGACCGAGCGCCAGCGCACCGCCATCCAGGTTGACTTTGTCTTGCTCGATCCCTAATTCGCCAATGCAGGCGAGTGCCTGTGCGGCAAAGGCTTCGTTGAGTTCAATGATATCTATGTCGGCAATAGATAAGCCGGCCCGCTGCAGTGCTTTGTTAGTTGCAGCCACCGGACCCATGCCCATGATCTGTGGGTCACAACCTGAAACGGCCACAGCGATAATCCTCGCCAGTGGCTTAATGTTGTTGCTATTGGCGTATGCCTCTGAACAGACTAACAGGGCAGCGGCGCCATCGGTTAACGCAGAGCTAGTGCCAGCAGTAACGGTGCCATTAACGTCGAAAGCGGGTTTGAGCGTCGCTAGTTGGTCTAAAGTGGTATCCGCTCGGATGCAGCCGTCCGCTGTGATGCCATTGATGGCAATGATCTCTCGGTCAAAAGAGCCAAGTTGACGGGCATTTGCAGCTTTGCGTTGTGATGCCATAGCGAACGCTTCTTGTGCGCTGCGGGAAATGTGGTATTTTTTTGCCACTACTTCAGCCGTGTCACCCATGCTCATCAATGCCTTAGGGTATTTTGCAAACAGGGCCGGGTTGGGCATAGGGTTAAAGCCCATCATCGGAATGCGCGACATGCTCTCGATCCCGGCGCAGATAAAAGCATCCCCAGCACCCAGTGCGATACTACCCGCTGCCATATGCACCCCCTGCATTGAAGAGCCGCACCAGCGATTTATGGTTGCGCCGGCGACGCTGTTAGGTAAGCCGCTCATAAAGACAATAAGACGGGCGATATTAAACCCTTGTTCACCCTCTGGAAATGCACAGCCACAGATTAAATCCTCGATGTCTTCGCCTTTGATTTTGCTCTGCTGCAGTAAGCCGCGCACTGTATTGGCCAGTAAATCATCCGGGCGGATTTTGGCCAGTTCACCTCTGTTGGCTAAATGAAAAGGGGAGCGAGTGTAAGCTGCTATAACCGCATTGTTCATGCCAGATCTCCGTTATCTTGGTCTATGTGAAGTGTAGTACTTAAAAAATATTCTAGCCTCAATTGCAGTGATAGATTGTTGGGCTCTTCATCCTTGAACGCGGCCATATAAACATTTACTGGGCAGTGCTGTTGTTACAGTCAAGAAGCGCCAATAACATATTGATATTGTTTAGATTCAATATAGTTGAATAATCGGGATATAGCGAGTTTCTGGCTATTGTCGGGGTTTTATTTTCAGCGTGGTTGGGCTGATAATACACCTACAGTCTGCGCTGCGGGCTATAGTTTGTGCAGATGATGATCAGCTCGGCGAAGTAACCAGGCCTGGTGAAATTATCGGACAAAGTTAGCGTGCTTCTGTCTACCCCTGAGAGCGCAGAAGTGACTAGCTGTTTAAAGCTGAGGCCAAGGTAATATCTGATTTATTCACATATTTCCTGGCGATAGGAAAACTTCGGTTGTTAAAATTGATAGTCCAGACCGAGGCTAACAATGCTTACTTTAGGTTTAAATGAGCCCTCATATTTACTTCCTAGCCCACTGACGGGAGAATTGAGCTTGCTATCCTCTGAAATTTTAGCCGTCTGAGTCTGAATGTGTGAGTAGCCAATATTGAGCTGAGTATTTTTGTTTAATTTGTAGCTGGCACCGAGTGAAGCCCAGTAGCGTGAGGCATCTGGAATGCCCGCGGTGCGGTCTTCATCATTGGCAGCACCCTGATCGTAAGCCACACCAAATTTTAATTGTAAGTTATCGCTATACTGATAATTTGCCCCAAGAGCAACAAACAGAGTGTCGTCCCAATTATACTGAGTAGGGTTAGCCACATCGGTATTAGTATCGGTGTTAACTACTTGTAGCTCCTTAAACACCGACCAATCGGTCCAGGCCACATCACCTAATAGTGTCCACTGCTCTGAAACCTGATGATAGATACCCAGAGAGGCAACAGCGGGCATAGTGACTGCGGCTTTAGCGTTAAAGTTCAAATTGACAGCTGCGGGAACAGTGGGAGTAGATACGTCTCCTTTTAAGGTATGCTTAATTTGCGACCGGTAATTAAAGCCAATTCGTCCCTTGTCACTGTATTGGTAGAGAAAGCCAAGCGCATAGCCAAAACCTGTATCATCGGCCTTAAGCGTGGTCAGGGCGTCAGCGCCTACGCCAACGACATTTTTATTGGTTAGTTTTCCCTCGATTTTTTGAAACTGCAGGTTGCCACCCACAGAGAGCTTTTCATTGACTCTATAGGCAGCCGAAGGGGCAATGTTGATGGTTTTAATCTCACTGAATACATTGTACTGAGCGCCAATCCAATCCTCATCGAATTTAGTCGAGAGCCCAAAAGGAGCGTTGACACTGATACCTAATTTAATTTGCTGATTATAGTCCCAAAGAGCATAGGCAGCAGGCACTAACGCTGACACACCTCCATCTATGCCCGAGTTTTTGGAGAACAGCGGTGAGATTGCAGTAGAGCTTTTATGACTGTATTTAGCACCAGGGGCGATATGAGATAAGTTAGTCTGAAGGTGATTACCTTCTATCAGGATCATGCCCGCAGGATTATAGAAGATGGTGCTGGCATCAACAGCCTTTGCCGTCTGCCCGGCAAAAGAGTTTCCCTGTCCCTCTGCACTTTGCTCTTTTAACTGGAAGCCTGCGCCTTGGGCTGTCCCTGTCGCAATCAGCAAGGCTACAGAGCCAAGAACAACGCTCCCTTTGTTCTTTGCATTGATTTTTATCATCACGTTTCCCTTATTAAATAACTCAAATAATTAGAATCTGTCTCTAATCGACTTCAGTAAATATAATAGTGACGACCAGTATTAATCAAATATGAACAAAAAGCGACCAAAGTCAGTTGTTTGCACCTTTTAAATTTAAATGCAACTTGCAGAGCAAGAGAGGGGAGGGCTGAGCTGAGCTGCTCACTGATACTGCGCTGATGATAAATAAAGACTATTGAAGAGCATACAGTGGTTGTTAGGCAGAGGTTATGGCTAGCTAGCATGCCTGTAGTTAGCATGTCGTTTAGGTGCGAAGTCTGGATCTCACAATGCTCTAAATGCCAGAGTCGCTTCGAATGTAATCGAATGTACTGAACTCACCTTTAGCGGTTAATTAGCTCGGGTAGCAAAGGGGTATGACCTGGATATTCTCAGAGGCATTTAGCATTTAAAGATAAGTGATGTTGAAAAGTACATCGCTTTTGATTGTCGTGTTCGTTAAAAGAGCAGGCATAAGAGCAATGAAATTCTCAGCATGATACTGAGCTGCATTAATCGTTAGTCGCGGCTAGTGCGGGCCGTTGTGAATGTCTTTTTTTTGCGTAAAAGACTCGTCAGTCAGGGCAAAAGCAGCTTTAAGAAGTAAGCGCTGGCTGTGCTTGAAACTTCAAAATAGAACCGAATCACACAAAAATACAAGTTCGTATAATTATTATTATGTTAAATAAGCTGAAAATTTGAATGTTCATCTGTGTCGTAGATCTTGGGTGGATAGAGCGATAGCAGGCTGCTAATACACTCTTGAAATGCCGAATAAACAGCGCTGGAAGTAGCTTTAACGGTAGTTCTTAAACCTGCTGATTCGCAGGTAAAGCACCGCTATAAAGG
>MAAB01029396.1_pt1 | contig 26977 bp, 18 predicted proteins | sample 1115991 | NCBI WGS metagenome assembly MAAB01 (sample SAMN04961124, study PRJNA320927) | seawater metagenome | isolation source: sample BD02T18 sea water enriched with oil for 18 days | place: USA:Gulf of Mexico | collected 2013-07-27
TTATCAGTTTGCTAATAAGCTCCCAAAGGGCGAGTTTAAAAGGCTTACATGCTGCGTTATTGATTTTGACAAGGGAATAACCATTCTCTGCAATCAATGCCTTGCCTTTAAGCCTTTTATTTCTCGCTGAGTGGGAAAGAACTCAATCAACTTGGTATAAAACTCTAATTAGTTAACAAATAGCTAACTGATTTTACTAGTCTTCCTCTACGCCTTGTGGTTAAATTTGTCTTTATTTTTGTCATCAAAATTAAGCTGAAATTTAGCTCACTAAGGCGTTATCTTGATCCACCTTTATCCAGCCAACAAAATGGAAAATTTGTTGCTCCTGCTCAACAAAATTTCACAAATTTCTCCCCTAGGTGTATTCAATCAAGAAGTCATTGTGGTGCAAAATGCCGGCATGCAACATTGGCTTAACTTAGCGATTGCCAAAGAACGTGGTATTAGCATGAATATGCGTTACGCGTTACCTGCTCAGTTTTTATGGAAGTTAATCAGGTCACTAGCTAGCGACGATAAAGTACCTGATCAGTCACCTTACTCCCGAGAAGTACTTTGTTGGCGTATTCATGAAATATTAGCTCGTGATTCAGTCATCAATGATGATGATTTCAGTCAAGCTACCCATTATTGGCGTGGTGAGGAAGCTGACGGAAATACCCCTAAAGAAGGCAAACATGCACAGTTAAAACGCTATCAATTGGCAACACAATTAGCCGATTTATATGAGCAATATTTAATCTTTAGACCACAGTGGTTAGACAATTGGCAACAAGGTAACTTTGAACTTAAGGGCTTGGAAAATATTTCAGCTTCGGAGCATAAGTGGCAAGGTAAATTATGGTGTTTGTTAATCGAACAATTAGCTTATAATCCTGTTGAATTAATGCACGATGCTATTGCTAATATTAAAGAGAAAAAAGAACTTATTCCGCCACGCATTAGTTTCTTTGGCCTTAATACCATGGCGCCGATGTGGTTAGATTTTATCAATGCCTTAAGTAAGCATGTTGAAGTGCATTTCTTTCACCTTAACCCCTGTTTTTCTTACTGGGGCGATGTAGTGACTGAAAAATATGCTTTAAATAAATTATGTAAATGGTCAGATGGCGTTTTACCCGAGGAAATGGATGTTCATAGTTTTGTCGGTAACCCTTTATTAGCCAATTTAGGCCAGCAGGGCCGTGAATTTATCTCAATGTTACAAGATTACAGTACCATTGATATCGATTTATTTGAGCAAGCTAAGAGCGGACAGTCAGTCAATGATCAGGGTGAGCTAATTACCCCAGAAGAAACTAGCGTTTTACATAAATTACAAAATGATATTCTTGAACTGACTGACGCACGAGCACCCACAGAAGGTAAGGGGAATAATGCTAAAGAAGCACAACACGATGATTCCATTGTTATCACCAGCTGTCACAGTGCATTACGTGAAGTTCAAGCATTACACGATTATTTATTGCATCAATTTAACCAAGACAAAAGTTTAACACCTAAAGACATCTTGGTAATGTGTCCGCAAATTGAAGAATATGCCCCGTATGTCAATGCAGTGTTTACCCGGGGTTGGCAAGATATCGCAGGTGAGGTACCACCGTTGCCTTGCTCTATTGCTGATCGTAGTGCAAAAGATAGTGATCCTTTAGTTGCCGCTTTTACTGAACTCCTTACATTGCCTGATAGCCGTTTTGGTGTATCACAATTATTAGCCTTTTTACGCTTACCCGCCATGGCGACTAAGTTTTCGATCAATAGCGAAGACCTAGCTAAAATTTCAGCTTGGCTTGAACAGGCGACGGTACATTGGGGCCTAGATTTAACCCATAAACAGTCTTTGTTAGGACAAGAGGCAAACGCTTCATTTACTTGGCAACAAGGCTTGTCACGCTTACTGCGTGGTTTCGCTCATGGTGATAGTGAGCAAGTTTATCAACAACAACTGCTATTGAGTAATGTAGAAGGCAGCGATGGCGTATTACTTGGCCAATTAATGCTCTTTATCGAGCAATTACATAGTTTCAGTGAAAACTTACAGCGTTCACGAAGCGCGAGTCAATGGCAATGCTTTTTACTCGATCAGTTAGAGCATTTATTTAGCCGAGTTGATGGTGACAACGTCAGCAATGAAAATAGTTTAATGGTGATTGAGAAAGCCATTGCCGGACTAGTAGAGCATTGCCACCATGCACATTTTGAAGATGATATATCACTGTTAATTATTGTTGATTACCTATCACAGCATTTTAGTCAGGGTGATGCCAGCAAACAATTTATGGTTGGGCAGGTAACGTTCTGCTCTATGTTACCTATGCGTAGTATTCCTTTTAAAGTGATTGCTGTATTGGGTTTAAATGATGGGCAGTTTCCTCGCCAGCGACAAGCCTTAGGGTTTGATCTGATGTCGCTATCTAAAGCAGAGTTAGGGGATAGATCACGCCGTGGTGACGACCGATACTTATTTCTTGAAGCTATTATATCTGCAAGAAACTCGTTATACCTGAGCTATCAAGGTCGCAATATCAAGAATAATAAAGAAAAAGAGCCTTCACTTGTTGTAAAAGAGCTAATGGAATATTTAGCACAAGGTTATGGCTGGAACTTTAACGAAGAGTCTGATGAAGGCAATGCAGAAGAAGGTGAAACAGAGCAAGAAAAGTCAGCTATCTATCAGTTAGCTATGCAAGCCTTTAGTCCGCAAAACTATCAAGGTAAATGGCCAAGTTTCGATGCAAACTGGTTGGCATTGGGGAAAAGTTCAGTCATTGATGACAAATCTTTAGTAGAAGAGTCAGTTATCTCTATAGATATATCTCCTGCCACAGCAGAGCAATCCGATGAACTGAGTTTATCTTGCCAGCAATTAATCCGATTTTATCAGCATCCTGCGAAGATGTTTGCCCAACAGCAACTGAATTTACATTTTGATAATAACAATACGCTGCTTGAAGATGTTGAGCCCTTTAGTGTTAATCATTTACAAAGCTATTTATTACGACAAGATTTACTCAGTGCAGCTTTGAGCAACCCATCGAGCAAAGATGAGTCAGAGCAGGTATTAACTCGTGCACAGCTATCAGGTAAATTTCCTGACTTACCGACAACCAATACTCTGTTTAATGATTATCAGCACGATGTGGCGCAGTTTAGCGATGAAATCAGCAAACTTGACTGTGATAACCCAGAGCCTATCGACTGTAATCTAGTGCTTAAAGTTGAAGGTGTTAATATTTCACTGAGTACAAAATTGGCGGTTAAAAATAACGTGTTAGTGCACTATCGTAGCTCAAGCGCAAAAGCGAAAGATAAATTTGTTATGTATTTTCATCAACTTGTCATTCAGGTATGGCAGCAACAAGCTATTGCCAATAACAGCACAGAAAGTAAAGATGAACACGCGCTTAAACTGCAGCAAGTGACTGAGACTATTGGTTTATATTTTAATACCAAAGCACAAAAAGTGGAGCAGTTCGCAGTATCAAATATTGCTGATGCACAATCAAAACTCATCAAACTTATTAAGATGTTTTTTAAAGGCCAACAACAAGTACTCTTACTTAACGGTGAATTAGCAGAGCAGGTGTTTACTAAAAAACGCGGCCAGCTTGTTGAAATGACACAAGCACGTTTTGAAGGTTTGTGGTTAGGCGATATGAGCACACGTGGATTAAGCGATGATGAATATCTGAATTATTTTTGGCCAGAATGTCCTCAGTACCATAATCACCAGGCTGATATTGAGCTTATCTATCAGGACTTATATGACGTTGTCGTTAAAAAAGCAGCCAAGAAGGCCAGCAAAAATACTGCTAAGTTATCTACTAGTGCTAGCAAGGAAGCAAAATAATGACTGAACCAACAATTACCTCTAAACCGAAAAGTACCACACAAACTATCGATGCTGCTTCCAATTCAATTCAGTTAAAAAACCTCGATGCATCGACCATTAAATTAACGGGTAAACACCTGATAGAAGCCAGTGCTGGTACGGGTAAAACCTATAATATTACCCGTATATATTTACGTTTGTTGCTGGAACGCGAGTTAACGGTTGAACAAATTCTGTTAATGACATTTACCAAAGATGCCACGCAAGAATTACGTGGTCGAATTGATACCTTTATTCGTTTAGCCCTAAAAGATTGGGATGAGTTGTGTGTTACCGATCCTTACTTTACTACGCTTGATAAAAGTATAGAAAAATCGAAACGTGAATTTTTATTAAAACGCGCGTTATTGTTTTTAGATGAAGCCGCTATATTTACCATCCATGGCTTTTGTCAGCGGGTATTAAATCAATATGCCTTTACTAGTGGTTTACCCTTTAATGCCAATATGGCGGCTAATTCGTCTGAAATAACCCTACAGGTTTGCCAAGATTGGTACCGTAGTTTAGCCAAATCAGACGATAACAGTTTTATGTTACTCGCTAGCTTTTGGGCGACCCCTGATAGTTTTGTTTCTAGCTTTAGCAAAGCCATAGGTCATACTGGCGATTTGTCTGTTGTTGATGTTGAAAGTATTGAAGCGGAGTTTATTGCGCTAGTCCGTCTTGCAGCACAAGCGTTAAGCGCGAACAGTGATTTATTTGAAAATGCCTTAATACTGGTTAAGAAGGGCGCTGATCAAGAAAAAAGGCGTAGCGAGCTGGCGCAATTATGTGCTTGGCTTGAAAGTATTATCAATGAAGAGCACTCACTGCTTGATGTTGGTGAGGGTAAGGTCAAAATGCCCGACGGCTTTTTTGATGGTAAACGTTACGCGAGATCGAGCTATAAAGCCGAGCTTCTTGAAGCTTTTGCAGCGGTAAAGGAAGTAAAAGAGCAAGTTAAAAAAATTGCTAATAAAATAAATAAAGCTAAAGCGTACGCTATTGTTAAGTCGGGTATTTACACTATTCGACAACAAGTCATCGAACAGAAACAAGCGCTGAACTTATTAGACTTTGACGACCTTATCAATACCTTAGCTAATTGTCTTAGTTCGGACATCTTGATAGATGCAAGCTCAAGCGATGAGCTATCAAACGAAGACAAAACAAGTGATGAAAGCTCTAACTTACTAGCGCAACAGTTACTGGCACAATACCCTGTCGCCTTAATCGATGAGTTTCAAGATACGGATCCTAAGCAATTCGGCATTTTACAAGCCATTTATTATGGCTACAATGCTAAAAAATCCAATGCAGGATTATTCCTTATTGGCGATCCAAAGCAGGCTATTTATGGCTTTCGTGGTGGTGACATTTTTGCCTATTTAAATGCCCGTAGCGGCTGCGACTATCATTGGTTGATGGACACTAATTGGCGCTCATCCCCTGAAGTGATTGCCGGTTATAATCAGTTTTTTACTTATAAGCGTAATGAGTCACCTCAGAGTAATGAGGCTTTAAACGAACAAGCACAGAGCCAACAAGGCGAAAGTGTCTTTGGTTTTGGTATCCCGTATTCTCCCGTCTTAGCGGGTAAAAAATCGAAACTAGCCAAGCAAGATACACAAGAACAAACTTCTGACGAACAAATCATTCAAGACAGTGATAAAGCACTGCAATTTATTCACTTTACCAATAAAGAAAATGATAGAAACAATGCCGATAGCGATACTAAGCCTCAAGGTGACAAAGTGAGTCAAGGTAGTCGACCTATGTTGGCTAACTGGTGTGCTAATGAAATTGTCTCCTTACTCGCTAAAAAAGAAGCATCAGCAATAGCTCAGGTAAAACCAAAAGATATCGCTATCTTAGTCAGAGATGGCGCGGAAGCTCGCGATATAAAACATGCTTTGCAACAAGCAGGGCTAGATAGTGTGTTTCTATCCGACAGAGCCAACTTATTTCATTCCGAGCAAGCTAAGCAGTTATTAGGTTTACTTAAAGGGGTGTTATTACCAGAAAATGAACGACTATTTGTCGCCGCGCTGTCCTGTGGTTTATTAGGTTTTGATGCGAAAAAACTGCATCAACTGCAGCAAGACGAAATGGCTTATCAAACACTGAAATTTGCTTTTGTCGATTATCGAACGCAATGGCAACGTCAAGGTTTTATAACCATGGCTATTAATTTGATGCACAACTTACTCGATGTGCCGCAGAACAATAAAGATCGTTGTTTGACGAATGTACTGCATTTATTTGAGATTTTACAAGCGGCGAGTGTTCGATTAAGCCAAGGGCAAGAACTACTTCATTGGTTTGAGCAGCAATGCCATCTAGAAACCAATGACGTTGAAGCAGAGCTACGGTTAGAGAGTGACGGTGACCTTATTCGTTTGATAACTCAACATGGCTGTAAAGGCCTAGAGTTTCCTTATGTCTTTATTCCTTTTGCCTGTCGTCATAAAGATCCGCTTAAGTTTGGCAACAAATCGGTAAGTTATCTTGAATATCATGATAAAAACGGCGACCTATGCCTGAGCCTCGATGGTTCAAAAGAAGCTAAAAAATCCATGAGTAATGAAGCTTATGCTGAAAGTATTCGTTTGCTGTATGTTGCCATAACAAGAGCCGAGCGACGATGTTATGTGCTGTGTTGTGCTTTTGATAATTATCATTTATCTCCCCTAGGTAAAACATTGCAGTTTCAAGAGCAAGATAGCATTATCAAACCACTACAAGCACTTAGACAAAGTGCTGAGCATGCTATAGGTGTTCGTGAGGTTGATCTAGATTGTGCTATTGACCTTGAAGAAACTGATAAAGCGGCATTAAATCGCTCAGACAGCTCAAGTAAGTTAAATAATTCAGACAACACAGCGGTAAGTAAATTTAGTGGTAAAATAGAGCGAGATTGGTGGTTAAGTTCATTCTCAGCGTTAAGTCGTAATATTCGCCATGCCGGTATTTCTAATCCAGATAGAGATACAGACACGGCAACTAGTCAGTTAGCAACTTCAACGATAGAAGTTGTTGAAGCTAACGAAGAGAAAATTTGCTTTAAATTAGCTAAAGGGGCTCATACAGGTAACTTATTGCACGATATTTTAGAACAAACCGATTTCAATAACCCAGATTGGCATGAGAGCATGGAAAAACCATTGCTAGCGTATGGAGAGTTAAATGCCAGTAATGCTAATACCGCAACCAATCAAAGTACTTTATTTACGTCTGATGATTTAATTGTCTGGTTAGAAGAAGTGCTTAGCGCGCCATTTATTATTGGTAATGCTACGGGTACTGCTACCGATACATTTATCGGTGATAATAGCGACAATCAAACGTTGGGATCTCTTGGAGAACTTGGTAACCATAAAACACTCAGGGAAAGTGAATTTTATTTTCCTATGCAAGGTGAGGGTACTGGCGCGTTAGCTAATTTGCTAACCGATCACCGAAATAGTGCCCAGCGTAATGATACCTTGAGTAACACCTTAAGATACCCGGTAATGTTACCAAGTTATAAAAAGTTATCAGGTATGATGCATGGTTTTATCGATTTAATTTTTGAATACCAAGGTAAATATTACTTATGTGATTATAAATCCAGTCACTTAGGCGATACCCATGAAGATTATCAATTTGATGCTTTGCTTGATAATGTTGAGAAAAATTATTATGACTTACAATACCTTATATATTCATTAGCGCTACATAGGTATTTAAAACAAACCTTGCTTGATTATGATATTAACCAACATTTTGGTGGCGTGTATTACTTATATTTACGGGGTATGACGACAGCTCCAGAGCATCAAGGTGCAGGGGTTTATTATCGAAAAATTACCGAGCAAGAAATTAATAATTTGGACGCGCTATTTTCTAATGGCGATGCAGAGCAGCAAACGGCTTCTCAACAAAGCAATACCCAGAAAAATAGTGAGGAAGCGTAACATGATGAACAATCATATGCCTGAAACGAGCGAGCCAGTGTACAGCCGTTTTAGCCAAGTTAAAGGTGCTATTCAAGGTGTTGAAGCGATTGATTATTTCTTTGCTAAAGAAATGCTCAGTGCGTTAATTTCTCAAAATAATAGCCAATGTTTCACTGAAAAAATTACTGAAGGAGTCACTGACGAAATAGCCGATTCAACATCGCATAGTGATCGCCAAGGTAACATATACCACGTGTTTTTAGCGTTAAGTGCTAGCCTACGCGCAGGCCATAGCTGTTTGCCGCTAAGTGAAATTGCAGGTCAACATTGGGGCAAGGGTTTTGCTAAATCAGCTAGTCAAAAAGAAGAAGAGTCTGGCGAAAGTGATAATGCTCTTAGCCACGCGGGTTTTGTTTTTGCGCCCTTAACAGCGATTCAAGCCATGTTAGTTGCGTTAAACATTAAAGACTCGGATCAGCAATTATTAGTACTTCAACAGGATAATTTATATTTGCGCCGTTACTTTCAGTTTGAAAGTGACTTAGGGCAAGCAATCAATTCGCGTTTATTACAACAATGTCAGTATGACAACGATAAGATTAAGCAGTGTATCGGAACATTGTTTCCTAATAGTGAAGTCCCTCATGATGAAGAGTCAAAGTCAAATTCAATAGAAATAGATTGGCAAAAGGTTGCCGTCGCCAATGCGATTAATAAAAATTTTAGTGTTATTGCTGGCGGTCCAGGTACGGGTAAAACCTATACGGTTACAAAATTATTAGCTGCGCTAGTTATGTTAGAGCAGAAAGAGCTAGAACAAATAGGGCCAGAGCAGGCTGACTTAGCACAACAAAGTGATCAAACAAACGATCCGGCGGTGCCAGTACTTAATATTGCACTGGTAGCGCCTACAGGTAAAGCGGCACAGCGCTTGTCAGAGTCTATCGTTAATGCCATAACAGGTTTTAAAGACTTAATTGATGACAAAGTACTTGCCCAAATTCCAACACAAGCACAAACACTTCATCGCTTATTAGGGGTATTACCAAACTCACCTAACTTTAGGCACCATGAAGATAACCGCTTGGCCTATGATATTGTGCTTATTGACGAAGTATCTATGGTTGATTTACCGTTAATGACGCGCGTTTTTCGTGCTTTAAAAGATACGGCTAAAGTTATTTTATTAGGTGATGCCGACCAACTGCCTTCTGTTGCAGCAGGTAGTGTTTTAGCCGATATAGCTCCACGGCCACATGGTGGTTATAGTTTCGAAAATGAGCACTATTTAACACAAGTATGCCAACTCAATGCTGATCAACTTAAGCATTACTTTTCTACTCAAAAGCAAAGCAGTAATAACAATCATGGCAATGAGTCTAACTTTGATTACTTATCCTTTCTTGTTAAATCAAGGCGTTTTGACGGTAAAGGCGGTATAGGTTTGATAGCTAATAGTGTTATTGAAGGTGATGTTAAAAGTAGTTGGCAACTGTTGAATAACGCAGAGCAAACGGGACAGTTATCATTGGCCCAGGGCGAACTTTCAAGCTGGTTGGCGCCATTAGTGAAGCAATATTATCAACCGATTGAGTCTTGTGATGATGTGAGTGAGGCTTTTGCATTGTTATCACAGTTTAGAGTTCTTTGCGCTACTCGGCAGGGCGATTACGGTGTTGAGCAGATCAATGAAGTGATTAAGGGGTATTTAGGGAAAAACAATGCTCCTTTTTTACAGCATCAGCAAACGCTTTATCATGGTCAGCCCATAATGATAAATGAAAATGACTACCGCTTAGGTTTATATAATGGTGATATTGGCATTATTTGGCGAGTTGTCGATCAAGAAGGCAAGGAACATCTTATGGCGTGTTTTGAAGATAGCCTAGCTCAAAACGAAAAGGTTGATACCAAAGCAGTAGGGAACGCAGAAAACCCTCAACAAGTTATCAGACGTATATTGCCATCACGCTTACCTAAATTTGAAAGTGTTTATGCTATGACCATCCACAAAACCCAAGGCAGTGAGTTCTCTCATGTCGCTATGGTACTTTCTGCGACACAAAGCGTATCGCAAGCTGGTCAACAAGAAAAACAGAAAAGTGGCAGTAAGTTATTATCGAGGGAATTACTCTACACAGGCATTACCAGGGCGAAAAAGCAGCTAACTATTGCCGCTAATCAACGGATTTGGCAGCAAGGTGTTACGGCACAAGTTCAACGCCATTCAGGTTTACGTTTATGCGAAACGGTTGCGAAGTGATAACATAGCGTTATTCACATGCACATTGTTTTTTATTTAATATTTATTATTTAAGACATTCAAGGATATTAGTTCACTCATGCAATTGATTGATATAGACAAAGTACGTTACAGAAAGAATTTAAATATTGTTATTGTTGGCTTCGTTAGCTCATTACTGGTGCTATCACTGCTCTTTGGCACCTTATTGATAAGTTTGTTTTCAAATGTGGCTGACGTTAATGATGTAGTTCAAGTAGCTACTGATGCCGTACAGGGGGAGCAAGATTCTAACTTTAGATATAACCTCTTAGGTGTTGTTTTGGCATTACTCGCTAACGCGGCTATTTTACATAGTGTTAAAAATAGTGCATTTTTTACTGAAATTTATTATGTTTGGCAGATAAAACAACTACAAAACCTAGTTTATCGAAAACTCAAAAGAATCAAAATTGCCGCAAAACAAGGTGAAGAGAAAGCATTGATCATTTTATCTTTCTATTATCAAAGCCAATTACAAATCTATCAGCTTGATGACAATACCATTACAATCGATACTATTGAAAAACATATGCAGCAAGTTAACGAGAGCATTAGCGAGCATGGTCTGACGATCAGCGCAGATCAATTCGAAAAAAGCTTAATAACATCGTATAAATAGGCATATATATAAACCATATACCTTGTATCAAAACTAGGCTGCACGGCTTAGTTATTGATATGAGGTCTTCAGTTTGGGGGACTACGCGAGTATGGAAAGTAGCCTAAGCTACTTAATTTATAGAAACTCAAATTTCAGACAATAAAAAACCAGCATTCAAAAATAGATGCTGGTTTTACTTATTGTTTCGACTTCTACAATTAATTAAAAAAGGAAGGCTAAGTCATTAACTGGCTTATCTAGCGCGGAAAGTAATGCGACCTTTTGATAAGTCGTATGGCGTTAATTCAACCGTTACTTTATCGCCAGTTAAAATACGTATGTAGTTCTTACGCATTTTTCCAGAAATATGTGCAGTTACGATGTGACCATTCTCAAGTTCAACTCGGAACATAGTGTTAGGTAAAGTATCAATAACAGTACCTTGCATTTCAATGTTTTCTTCTTTCGCCATGGGGCGCTAAACCTCTAATGTTGTGCAAATTAGCCAAGAATTTACTGTGTAATAGTAATATATTCTGGCAGATAAAAAAGCTGCGCGAATCATGCCTAATTGCTAGGCCAATGTAAAGGGTTGCTGCTATTTATTTAGCAATTATGCTTTTATTCGTACTTGTCTTCTCGTTTAATTGCCACTGACCGTCAATAAAGCGTTCAAAGGGGAAATATCGGTCTTTATAATTCATCTTTTGACATTCATCAATTTGATAACCCAAATATAAATAAGGTAAATCCATTTGGTGGCAAAAGCTAAGTTGGGTAAGAATTGAAAATATTCCTAAGCCATGTTTTTTATAGTCAGGATTATAAAAAGTATAAACCGCTGATAAGCCATTACTTAATACATCAGTCACGGCAACACAAATCAGTTTCTCTTCAGTGAGTCCATTCTCCTCATCCACAGGTGCCCAAGTTTCAATAAACAGCTGCTTAGTTAGATTACAACTCAAGAAGCTTTCAAACTGCGCGAAGGAAGCAGGGTACATGCTCCCGTCTTGATGTAAGGTATTAATATAATATTCAAACAAAGGGTAATAGCTATCTTTTAACTGTGAAGATTTTTTAATAATAAAATGACTATTACGTTTCTGTGATCTTTTCTGGCTTTTAGAGGGCATGAATTCATCGGTTAATACACGAATAGACTGGCACGCATTGCAATTAGGGCAATGGGGTCGATAACTTTGTTCACCACTTCGACGAAAGCCTTGCGTCATTAACCAGCCGTAACTTTCACTATTATGTAATCGTTCATCGACTGCTATCAGCAAGCACTCTTGTTGTTCGGGCAAGTAATTACAGGGGAATGTTTTGCTTAAACCTAATGTATAGGAGGTATTACTCATTAATAATTTACCAATTGAACACAAGTCTCATCGTTAATTATAACTGAACTTAACGCTAAATTAAGTCTAATACCAAACGGATTAATTAACTGACCAACTTAGAACTACGCTAGTGAGCTTAGAACAAACAAAATGAGTTAAACATAGTTATTCTATATTTTATTAATTTTGTGATGTTATCAGTTTACTAACGAGTTCCCAAAGGGCGAGTTTAAAAGGCTTACATGCGGCGTTATTGATTTTGACAAGGGAATAACCATTCTCTTCAATCAATGCCTTGCCTCTAAGCCTTTTAATTCTCGCTAAGTGATCAGTTAATTAGTCCGATTGGTATAAACCTAAACTAGGGCTAAGTTAAGGTTAATGTTCGTGCATGCCAAAAACCGTCGGGCAACCTTTGAGCTCGTGCATTTTTTTGTTTTTTTAAAAAAGTATCACGGCTTATTTCTTTGGCGCCCATATCTTCGAGGAATGGGTTAAGTAACTGACAATCAATAAAATCTATACCAACGGTATTAAGTAGTTGCCCTAAGGTAATCAAGGCAAATTTTGAGGCATTACTTTGTTTATAGAACATTGACTCACCGGAGAAAAAACCATTAATAGCAACACCGTATAAGCCGCCTACTAAGCTTGTATTATCATGCTCATCTGTATGCCATATTTCAATTGAATGTGCGTAGCCTAATTGATGTAAAGCTAAATAGGCAGTTTTCATTTCAGGCAGTATCCAGGTTTCATCATGTCGAAACGGCGCATCAGCGCAGAACTGAGTTACTTGGCTAAAGTCTTTATTTAAGGTTATTTGATAAGGTGATTTTTTAATAGCTTTACGTAAGGTACGATTAATACGTAACTGGCTAATATCGATGATGGCTCTGGGGTCGGGTGACCACCACATAAAAGGGTCGTCGTCACTATACCAGGGAAAAATGCCCTGACTGTATGCTTCTATTAATCGCTCTGTTGATAAATCACCACCAAGCGCCAATAAACCATTGGGATCTGTTAGGGCATGTTCTATCGGAGGAAAGGTCAAACTATTATCATCAAGTTGATATAAAATTTGACCCATTAATTTTCCTCTCGATAGTATTTTTTACACGATTATTTCAGTGACACAATGAAATTTGTGCAGTAAGCCATAAACGGTTACTGCACTCAGGTGAACTGATATTACATTTTAGTAAATTATAGAGCGTCTAAGTAACGCTCAGAATCCAATGCAGCCATACAGCCAGCACCAGCTGAGGTAATTGCTTGACGATAAATATGGTCAGCTACATCACCGGCAGCAAAAACACCTTCAACACTGGTTTGTGTTGCGTTACCTTGCGTGCCACTTTGAATGGTTAAATAACCATCTTTCATATCAAGTTGGTCTTTAAAAATATCTGTGTTTGGTTTGTGACCTATAGCAATAAATACACCCGCTACTTCAAGCTCTTCAGTGGCATCTGAACCCATTTCTTTTATACGTAGGCCAGTAACACCCATGTTATCACCTAACACTTCATCTAACGTACGGTCAGTGTGTAAAACGATATTACCGTTTGCTACTTTCTCATATAAACGATCCGTTAGTATTTTTTCACTACGGAAAGTATCACGACGGTGAATTAAATGAACTTCACTGGCAATGTTTGATAAATAAAGTGCTTCTTCAACAGCAGTATTACCACCACCAACAACGGCAACTTTTTGGTTCTTATAGAAGAAACCATCACAAGTAGCACAAGCTGAAACACCACGTCCCATAAAGGCTTCTTCAGAAGGTAAACCAAGGTATTGTGCAGAAGCACCAGTACAAATAATTAACGCGTCACAGGTATACTCACTGCTGCCTTTTAATTTATAAGGCTTTGAAGAAAAATCTACTGAATCAATATGATCGAAAATAATTTCAGTATCAAATTTCTCAGCGTGCTTTTGCATACGCTCCATTAGCGCAGGACCGGTTAAGTCATCAGCATCACCTGGCCAGTTTTCTACATCAGTTGTAGTGGTTAATTGACCACCTTGTTGCATACCAGTGATCATTACTGGCTTTAAGTTTGCGCGGGCAGCATAAACTGCAGCAGTGTAACCAGCGGGGCCTGAGCCTAAAATTAATAGGGGACAGTGTCTTACGTCGCTCATGGTTTCTCCAAGAAAATTGATTGCTTTATGTTGATGATAATGAAGTAGCTTACCTACTTATCATTTATTAATTGGGATGATAAGGAAATAATGCAAGGGGGTAAATAACTTCTTAGTTATAAGATAAATAAAAAAAAACGCACTTTTGCTAAGACTGTAAGCAAAAGTGCGCTATTTTCGGTAGTAATTTTAATGACTACCTGAGAAATGTTAGATTTTGCTTATGCGTTTAATGCAACAGCAGGCTCAACATACTCATAACCTAAGTCATCAGCAACTGGCTTGTAAGTGATTTTACCAGCAGCTACGTTTAAGCCAGCCATTAAATGTTCGTCATCTAATAATGCTTGCTTAGCGCCTTTGTTTGCAATAGTCACTGCAAACGGCATAGTTGCATTGGTTAATGCCATTGTTGATGTACGGGCAACGCCACCAGGCATGTTAGCTACACAGTAATGAACTACACCGTCAACTACATAAGTTGGCTCTTGGTGAGTCGTTGCTTTAGATGTTTCAAAACAACCACCTTGGTCGATTGCAACATCAACGATAACAGCACCTTGCTTCATCGTTTTAATATGTTCTTTAGTCACTAGTTTAGGTGCAGCAGCACCTGGAATTAATACAGCACCAATCACTAAATCAGCTTCAACGATTAATGTATCCATTGCATCAGCAGTTGAATAAACTGTTTTTAAACGACCATCAAACTCAGTATCTAATTGACGTAAACGTGGTAAAGAGCGGTCTAAAATAGTCACGTCTGCGCCCATGCCAACTGCCATGCGTGCAGCTTGAGTACCAACAACACCACCACCAATAACTAATACTTTAGCTGGAGCAACACCTGGAACACCACCTAATAAAGCACCTAAACCGCCTTGCGCTTTTTCTAATGCATGAGCACCGGCTTGAATAGACATACGGCCGGCAACTTCAGACATAGGCGCTAATAAAGGTAAACCACCTGATGCTGCAGTAACTGTTTCATAAGCAATACATATTGCGCCTGAAGCAACTAATAATTCAGTTTGCTTAGGATCCGGAGCTAAATGTAAGTAAGTAAATAAGATTTGGCCAGGACGAAGCATGTTACATTCAACAGGCTGTGGCTCTTTTACTTTAATGATCATTTCGGCAGTGGCAAATATTTCAGCAGCACTATCGATAATTTTTGCACCAGCAGTTATATACTGTTCATTATCAAAACCGATTGATGCACCACCGTTGTTTTCAACAATCACTTCATGACCATTAACAATCAACTCTTTAACACCTGCAGGTGTTAGGCCAATACGGTACTCGTGGTTTTTAATTTCTTTAGGTACACCAATAATCATATATTTCTCTCTTAAGCAAAGCTTGTGGGAAGGCACTTTAGAAGTGCTTGTAATATTTGCAACTAGTATAGTGCTAACTTATAAGAATAACCTGTCGTTATTTCCCCTGGTACGATATATAATGCTAAAAAACCTAATAAATGCAGAGTTATGTAAATGAGCCTTAATAAAACCATTGATCGTATTGATAAAAACATCTTAGTTGAACTACAAAAAAATGGCCGCTTATCAAACGTTGAATTATCTAAGCGGGTAGGGTTGAGTCCAACACCCTGTTTAGAAAGAGTTAAACGCTTAGAAAAAGAGCAGTATATAAGTGGTTATAAAGCTATTTTGAATCCCCATAAACTTGGCGCCGCTTTGTTAGTCTTCGTTGAAATAACGCTAACTAAAACCAGTCCTGACGTATTTGATGATTTTGCCAATGCAGTTGGTGAATTAGACGTTATTCAAGAGTGCCATCTTGTTTCTGGCGATTTTGACTTCTTACTCAAAACCCGAGTAAAAGACATGCTCGCCTATCGCGAATTACTTGGCGATACCTTACTTAGGCTGCCAGCGGTAAGTGAAAGTAGAACTTATGTGGTGATGGATGAAATTAAATCAACCAACCTAGTGGCTATCAAACGTTAGTTCAAATAACTCAAATATTAATGGTTGAACAAGAAAACGAGAGGCTTTGCAATACAAAGAGTCTGTACTCCTATTTTTCGAGTTAATTTTATGTCAGCGAGTACCACGGTGCGTAAATTACGTTATTTGATTAATACGGGGTTAAAAACCCCTCATTAAACTAATCATTACGTTCCGATAAATTCTTTTTAACTATCTCAGAGTCTTTTTGCGCATAAAAATCGACATGGAACTCGGTATCGTCTGTTAAAAATTCAACCTTATGCCAATATTCAGGGGGAGAAATAGCGGATTGCTCTGCGTTAATAATAATTTCTTGCTCTATATCACCACGACGCTCCGCAAAGCCATAAAATTTTAATTGACCTTTTGTCACAATAATCTTCCCGTAAACCCCTGATTTTGTATTGTGTAAATGGAGAAACATTTTAGGGATATTACCCTGGGTAAATACTGGTGTGGATTTGTAATTAATAAAATCGTTGGGAATAGATGACATGGTGATCCTTTAAAGTTCTCTGTTTCTGAATGTATGATTATATACCCGTTTCATTTGAAGATGCTCGTTTCAGGAAATCTGAGCGAATCATAATCAAGGCACATTTTTTTGTTAAGGGTTGTTCGGGAGAATATACCTCCTGCATTCTCTTCTAAGTAACATGAATTTAACCCCTGAAAAACAAGATTTACCACAGAGAACACCGAGGGACTTCGTCCTCACAGAGAAAAGTTTAACAACAAAAAAATTACATGCCTATGTTGTTAACTCATGACATCAAAGAAAACGTCATCTTCGAAGTCTCTAGTCGAAGATCCATTGTCTTTTAGAAACTGGATCCAGGACAATAAGCTCCATGCATTGTCTAATAAGTGCCATCCATGGCACGTCCGATTAAAACACCACGGGGATGACGAACAAAGGTTTGCTGTACTTGCGGATAAAAATGTTCCTGGTAGATGGTTGGGGCGCAGCCGCTGATTTGCTAATAAACTACTTCCATGTAGCGTCCTTAAAAACAAATGTAACGACGGATGTGTTTTGCTCAGTTTTCCGCAATGGGCTGGTTTATAGACGCTTTATGCTACGTTATTGATTTCGACAATAGAATAACTATTCTCATCAATCAAAGCCTTGCTTAAAGGCGTTTATAATTCCAGCTGAATCCTGCATTTTCAAGTAGAACGGCTATAGCCATGTGTTAGATTAATAAATAGGGCTTATCAATTTAAGTTACTTGAGAAAATTATCCTGTCAAACTTACATGACTGTATAAAAAAACATGCAATAATAGCAATTTGTTGCTGCCAACTAAGCGCTAATTTGATACTTTAGCTTTGCACTACGTAATTTTTGCGTATTTATTTCCAATGGTACTTATAATTGTCTTCAGATCTTATAGAAAATTCCGATGTTTCACTTGATGCATTGACTAATAAACAGCTCAGCGGCGTGCAGCGCCTACTTGAAGCTGGGTTATTATGTTTCACTGCTTTTGCCATGTTTATGATGTTGGCCTTATTTAGTTTTGACCAAGCTGATCCAGGCTGGGCGCAAACAGGTTATCAACAAGAAGTACGTAACTTAGGTGGCGCGGTTGGTGCTTACCTCTCCGATTTATTTTTAAACCTCTTTGGACTTATTGCCTTTAGCTTACCCTTTGTTATTGCGATTGTTGGTTGGTTGTTGTTTCAACGTTTCCATGAATTGATGAAACTTGACTATTTAACCCTAGGGTTAAAGCTGATTGGTTTTTTCATGTTTTACCTTGGCGTATCTTCTTTAGCCAGCATGAATTTTGATGATGTTTTTCACTTTTCAGCAGGCGGGATTTTAGGAGACGTTCTCAGTAAAACTCTTTTGCCTTACTTTTCATTTGTTGGCTCTACTTTAGTATTTTTACTTTTCAGTTGTGCAGGCTTTGTCTTGTTAACAGGATTTTCTTGGTTAAAATTTGTCGATACTGTCGGTCAATACGCTATTCTTGCCGCACTGTGGTTAGTAAGTTTACCTAAGCTGCTGAAAATGCACTTTGGTACCAGTGAAGAAAGCACTACTTCTGAAGAAATAGGTAATGTTAAAAGTCGTTTAGTTAAAAACTCAACGAGCATTGAAAATGAAAAAATAGAGCCGTTACCCTCAGAAACAACAGCTTCAGAATCGGCTTCTTTAGAGGAGGTACCTCTAGGAATACACACCCAAACGGCGATAATTGATTTGCCTGAATCTTTTAGTGCTGCAGAAGATAATTCAGCATCGATGAATCATGCTAATACAAAAAGTGAACCCTTTATTGATATAGCTGAGCTGATGACAGAACTGTCGGTTGGCAATGTTCAAGAACATGTTAGCGAGAAAGAAATAACCGCCGCTTTTGCTGACGTTGAAAAGCCTAATGTCGCCGATGATTTTCAATTCCCACCACTTGAGCCATTAGTTCCGGTAAAGCAAAATATAACCGATGAAAACGGTCAAGTTAACTTAGTCGCTACTGAAGAGGCTGCCTTTCAGGGTATGCCGTCTATTGATTTACTTGATAGACCAGACAAAGCGAAAAATCCGATTAACCAAGCTGAGTTAGACGTAGTAAGCCGTTTAGTTGAAGCCAAATTACTCGATTTTGGCGTGCAAGCCCAAGTGGTTTCTGTTTATCCGGGTCCTGTTATTACCCGTTTTGAATTAGATTTAGCCCCAGGTGTTAAGGTAAACAAAATAACTAGTTTGTCTAAAGATTTAGCGCGCGCTCTATCTGCCATTAGTGTACGTGTAGTTGAAGTTATTCCTGGAAAATCTGTTATTGGCTTAGAATTACCGAATAAACACCGTGAAATTGTCTATTTAAGTGAAGTTATTGGCTGTCCAGCTTTCGAAGAGTCATCATCACCGCTTGCCATGGTCCTGGGTAAAGATATTGCCGGTGATCCAGTTGTTGTCGATTTAGGAAAAATGCCTCACTTATTGGTTGCTGGTACTACTGGCTCGGGTAAGTCTGTGGGTGTTAATACCATGATTGTCAGCTTACTGTATAAATCAACGCCTGAAGATGTGCGTATGATAATGATTGACCCTAAAATGTTAGAATTGTCTGTCTACGAAGGTATTCCACACTTGTTAGCTGAAGTTGTTACCGATATGAAAGACGCGGCTAATGCACTGCGTTGGTGTGTTGGTGAAATGGAACGTCGTTACAAAGTGATGTCTGCCGTTGGCGTTCGTAACTTAAAGGGCTATAACAAAAAAGTGCTTGATGCTATCGCAGCTGGAGAGCCGTTAATTGATCCTACATGGCAACCTAGCGATGGCATGGATCAAACACCACCGATGTTAGAAAAATTACCAAGCATTGTTGTTATCGTAGATGAATTTGCCGATATGATGATGATTGTAGGTAAAAAAGTGGAAGAGCTTATTGCTCGTATTGCACAAAAGGCACGTGCAGCGGGTATTCACCTAATTCTGGCTACACAGCGTCCTTCGGTAGATGTTATAACGGGTTTGATTAAAGCGAATATTCCAACGCGTATGGCGTTTCAAGTTTCGTCAGGATTAAACTCTCGTACCATTTTAGATCAACAAGGGGCAGAGCAGTTACTAGGTATGGGAGACATGCTTTATTTACCGCCAGGTACTGGCGTACCAACACGTGTTCATGGTGCTTTTGTTGATGATCACGAAGTGCATGCTGTGGTAAAAGATTGGAAGTCTCGAGGTGAGCCGAACTACGTAGACGAAATCCTCTCAGGTGAGCACGAGCAAGACATCTTGTTACCTGGCGAGCAACCAGAGGGCAGCGACACTGAAGAAGTTGACGCGCTTTACGATGAAGCCGTTAATTTTGTCACTGAAAAGCGCCGCGTTTCAATCTCGAGTGTACAAAGACAATTTAGAATCGGTTACAACCGTTCAGCACGAATAGTTGAACAAATGGAAGTGCAAGGTGTCGTATCAACACCTGGTAATAATGGCGCACGAGAAGTATTAGCGCCGGCACCGGTACGCGATTTTTAGCTTGCCCCTTGCGTTTAATTTATCCCAAGGCTTATTTTTTTACTGTGTTGGCTCAATGCGGGCACAGTTCATCCTATTAGAAGAAAACTATGCTATTTAATTTTACAAAAAAAACTTTTTTTCGACCGTTCGCCCTAGCCAGTGTATTACTGCCTGTACTGAGTTTATATCAACCAATTGCTCATGCAGACCAAGCGCCGCTAAGTAATACTGCCGTAGCTGAACCTACAAATGAAGCTAAAGGGCACTTAATGACTACATTAGCTAAGTTAGCTTTTTTTAGTGCAGATTTCAGTCAGAAAATACTTGATGGTCAAGGTCAAGTTTTGCAGGAAGGCTCAGGCACGTTGGCCATTAGCAAGCCAAATCTAGTAAACTGGAAAACAATAACGCCAGATGAAACCTTGATTATAAGTGATGGTAATACGTTATGGTTTTACGACCCATTCATTGAACAAGCCAGTGCATATAGCCTAGCTAAATCAATTCACAACACACCTATTTTGTTGCTTACCAGCGACGAACCAACGCTTTGGCAACAATACAATGTTATTGAACAAAGTGTGGATGTTGACAATGGTTTACGCTTTGTTGTGATGCCAAAAGATGCCAGCAGCCAAATAAAAAAGCTGACTTTGAGTTTTACCGAAACAAAAACTAACGACATTGAACTAAGTGAGTTTTCGTTTCAAGACGCCACAGGTCAAGTTAGCCAAATTATTTTAGGTCAATTTAACGCTAAGAATAAACCAGATGCATCATTATTTACATTTAGCTTACCTGAAGGTGTAAGACTTGAAGACAAACGATAATCCACACGGTAAGTTATTCGGTAATGATTCTTCAGGGCAAGGAAATAGTGACACACAGCAGAGCTCACTGTTTGATCTGACACCTGATGATAACGATTTAGCCCCCTCAGATAATCCTTCAATGGGCAGCAACCCAGCATCAGCAAGCAGCTTTATGCCACTTGCGGCCAAAATGCGCCCAAAAACCTTAGCCGATTATGTTGGCCAGCAGCATATTTTAGGTGGCGACTCTCCTTTAGCGCAATCAATTGAGCAAGGTCATTGTCACTCTCTTATATTTTGGGGGCCGCCAGGTAGTGGTAAAACTACACTAGCTGAAATTATTGCACAGCACGCTAATGCCGAAATTGAACGCGTATCAGCGGTAACTTCGGGTATCAAAGAGATCCGCAGCGCTATTGAAAAAGCCAAGTTACGTGCGCAAGGTGAAGGCGCTAATAAACGTAGAACAGTACTGTTTGTTGACGAAGTACATCGCTTCAATAAATCACAACAAGACGCATTTTTACCGCACATTGAAGACGGCACCATTATATTTATTGGCGCGACCACAGAAAACCCGGCGTTTGAACTAAACCAAGCATTATTATCGCGTGCCCGTTTATATACCTTAAAAAAATTAACCCGTGATGATTTAGCGCAAGTATTACAACGTGCTATTTCATTATGCGAAGCTGAGCAGCAGTTGCGTATAGACTTAAACGTTGATGCAAAACAAAGCTTACTTAATCGTAGTGATGGTGACGCCAGACGCTTACTTAACTTATTAGAAAATTGCCTTGATAGTGTAGTGGCAAGACAAACAAAAACGGCTGGAAATAGCCAAGACGAAAAGAGCGAACAGTCAAACAGTAAAAGTGCCACCCTTGGCGTTAAAACCATAAGCGTTGAACTCATCGCTCAAGTAGCGGGAAGTAAAATAGCCCTTTATGACAAAGGCGGTGATGCTTTTTATGATTTAATCAGCGCTTTTCACAAATCAGTCAGAGGCTCTAGCCCAGATGCTGCACTGTATTGGTACGCACGAATCCTCAATGCAGGTGGTGATGCGCTTTATGTTGGACGCCGTTTACTTGCCATTGCCAGTGAAGATATAGGCAATGCAGACCCTCGCGCAATGCAGCTTGCTATTAACGCTTGGGATACGTTTCATCGTGTCGGCCCTAGTGAAGGGGAGCGTGCTATTGCACAAGCTACCGTTTATATGGCTTTAGCGCCTAAAAGTAATGCGGTTTACATGGCCTTTAGTAAAGCCAAGCGACTTGCAGAGCAAACCAATACCCTTGATGTACCCTTACATTTAAAAAATGCCACCAGTAGTATTACCAAAGAACTTGGCCACGGCACTGAATATCGTTACGCCCATGATGAAATAAACGCCTTTGCTGCTGGTGAAAATTATTTTCCAGAAGCATTGGCTAAAGCCGACAGTTCACATACTCGCTTATATGAGCCGACAGAGCGTGGTTTAGAAAAGAAATTAAAAGAAAAACTCGATTATTTAAACCAGCTTGATAGGAATAGCCATGACCAACGCTATTAGTAATTTTACTTTATACGCTTTTGTAGCCCTTGGTGGTGCTTGTGGGGCAAGTTTACGCTTCTATATTTCACAATTAGTGTTAAATTGGCTCGGAAAAGATTTCCCTTTTGCCACATTGATGGTTAATATCATCGGCTCATTTACTATGGGTTTATTATATCAACTTATTGAGCATGAAATTCTCAATATTAGTGTACATAGAACCTTAATAGGCATAGGATTTTTAGGTGCATTTACCACCTTTTCTACATTTTCATTAGACTCCTTGTTATTATTGCAACAAGGAGATGTGTTAAAAGCGGCGTTAAATATCTTACTGAACGTCTCATTGTGTATTGCTGCGGCAGCACTTGGTATGTATATGGTAACCGCTTTAGCAAAATAACCGACGATGATTTAATAGCGACGTAGAAGACAAATAACTTATTTAGAACACACAAATACGATTTTAATAACTTTATAAACAAGAATGTGAACAATTATGCTTGATGCAAAACTACTTAGAACTGATTTAGATAATATCGCGAAACAACTGGCTAAACGTGGCTTTGAATTAGATACCGTTACGTTAGCTTCGCTAGAAGAGCAACGTAAAGCTATTCAAGTGCAAACTCAAGAGTTGCAAAATGAACGAAATACCCGTTCAAAGTCTATTGGCCAAGCGAAAGCGCGTGGCGAAGACATTGCACCATTACTTGCTCACGTAAGTCAGCTAGGTAACGACCTTGATGCAGCTAAAGCAGAGCAAGATGAAGTATTAGTAAAAATTGATGCTATTGCTAGTGCCATCCCTAACTTGCTTGATGATTCAGTACCTGACGGTAAAGATGAAGATGACAACGTTGAATTAAAACGTTGGGGCACGCCACGTGAATTTGATTTTGAAGTAAAAGATCACGTTGATTTAGGTTTTGCAGTTGCTAAGGGTTTAGATTTTGAAAGTGGCGCTAAACTAGCCGGAACTCGTTTTGCCGTAATGCGTGGAAAAATAGCTCGCTTACACCGTGCTATTGCTCAGTTCATGCTTGATACTCATACTGAAGAGCATGGTTACCTAGAAATGTATGTTCCTTATTTAGTTAACGCTGACTCGTTATATGGCACAGGTCAATTACCAAAATTTGGTGAAGATTTATTTCACACAGACTTATCAAACAAAAAATTATCATTAATTCCTACGTCAGAAGTACCTTTAACAAACTTAGTACGCGATGAGATTGTTGATGAAGCAGACTTACCAATGAAAATGACGGCACATACGCCGTGTTTCAGAAGTGAAGCTGGATCGGGTGGTCGTGATATTCGTGGTCTTATTCGTCAACATCAGTTTGATAAAGTAGAAATGGTACAAATCGTTAAGCCTGAAAATTCAATGACAGCGCTTGATGAACTAACACGCCATGCTGAAATCATTCTTGAGAAATTAGAACTACCTTACCGTACAGTACAATTATGTAGCGGTGATGTTGGCTTTAGTGCAGCGAAAACGTTTGATTTAGAAGTATGGTTACCTGCACAAAATACTTACCGTGAAATTTCATCGTGTTCAAGTATGGGCGATTTTCAAGCTCGCCGTATGCAAGCACGCTTTAGAAATAGTGAAACAAACAAGCCAGAGTTGTTGCACACACTAAACGGATCGGGATTAGCAGTAGGGCGTACCTTAGTTGCTATCTTAGAAAACTACCAACAAGCTGATGGCAGCATTAATGTTCCAACAGTATTGCAACCTTACATGGGTGGTTTGACTAGCATAGGTTAATTAACCGTTAGTTTTTGCCTATTCAGGTGTAATGAGTATTTAGACAAAACGCGACTTAAGCAATTAAGTCGCGTTTTTTGATCTAGAGTAAAAAATAGTTTTACTCATTCTAAGAAACTAGATTTTAATAACAAAATATTATTAATCTCACCTCAAGATGCCTGTACTTATATACAGTACTCTGTGTTTGCCTTCTTTCTACAAGAAAGAAGGCAAAATTCCGCCTTTCACACATCAACCACTTAATGCTTTGTTTTTAACTTATTGATCTATCAGTAATAATCAAGTAATCTCTTTGCATTAAATAATTATGGACGATTATTCCCACCTTGTAGAAAGAAGGAATTTTGCATCATAATAAAACTGTTGAACTAAACCGCTTTGCGGGGAGTACCCGCTCCCTGATATTTCTCTGTATTCCAACCACACTTAACTTGCTACATCATCCCTTTTTGGAGGCAAGTTATGACACCACTTAGACACTTTTCAATTAGAACACAGCAAGTCTATGTTCGTTGGGTTTACGACTTAGCGAAACACACCCATCGATCCCCTGATACGTTACAAGACAGTGAGTTAAAAAAATACCTTTGGTCGTTAACCCTAGAACGTCAGCTATCGTCAAGCACATGCGCACAGGCTTTTCATGCACTGAACTTTTTTTATGGGCAGGTGCTAGGGAGAACATTCACTGAGAAATTATTACCGCCAATGAAACGACAGCAGAAGATACCTGAATTGCTTAGTCCACAAGAGGTAACTCGTATTTTAGCAGCATGCAACAATATGAAATACCGTACTTTGCTGAGCGTATGTTATGGATGCGGCTTACGCATCAGTGAAGTTACTCACCTTAAAGTAAGAGATATAGATTCAGCGCAAGCAGTCATTCATGTGCATTTAGCTAAAGGAAGTAAGGATAGGCGTATTCCATTATCAGCGACATTACTACAGGTTTTACGTGTTTATTGGCACCGATTTCGGCCGTTTAACTATTTGTTTTCTCGGCACTACGGCGATAGCGCATTAAACATTTCATCTCCTCAAAAAGTGTATTATAAAGCTAAAGCTGAAGCAGGGATTTTGAAGCAAGGTGGTATACACGCGTTGCGTCATGCTTTTGCAACGCACCAATTAATGGCTGGCATGCCGCTGCCAGAGTTACAGTATATTTTAGGGCATAAAGATATTCGAACTACCTTGCGCTATACCCATTGGTTACCTCATTATCATGCGGTGGACGGAGTAAAATTTGATTTGCTCAAACAATTGGAGCAAACATTATGAACGGCTCCTTGTTCCAGCAGATAATTAGCGATGGATTGCCAGCGCTTGATAAGCAAAGCATCACACCGAGGCAGTGGCAAGTATTGCATCACCTACAAGATTGTCGAACCCAAGCAATGGGGAGTTATCAATGGCACTGCAATCACTGCGAGCAAGATACGCAGTGGTATTGCTCTTGTCGAGACCGGCATTGCCCTGTGTGCCAAGGTAAAGCACGAGAGCAATGGTTACTCAAACGCCAAGCCGATGTACTGCCCGTGACTTACCATCATGTGGTGTTTACCTTGCCACATCAGTTTAATGGCTGGGCAACATTACACCCTGAGGTACTTTATAAAAGTCTATTCAAAGCGGTTTGGCAGACATTAAGTGAATTTTCGACCGGAAGGCACCACATGGATGGTCGATTAGGTATGTTGGCAGTGCTGCATACTTGGGGACAAAGTCTGTGTCGGCATATTCACTTACACTGTCTCATACCTAGTGGTGTGTTAACCAAAGATGATCAATGGTGTGGCAGCCGTAAAGCGGGCTACTTATTTCCCGTGAAAGCGTTGTCGGTGAAATTTAGAGGAAAGATGCTGTCTTATTTAGCAGAGCAAAGCCAGGCAGCAGAACTTCATCGCGTTGAGCAATCAATGGTTTCCCAGACCTTGAATGATACGGCGAGGCTGAAGTGGAATGTCTACAGCAAACCAAGCATAGGACATACACAAGCGGTGGTTAACTATTTAGCGCGTTATTGCAATCGTGTAGGGATTAGTGAAAGTCGATTGTCTTTGGGGAGCGAAAACAAGGTGCTAATGCGTTATAAGGATTATCGAACAAATGAGAAAACCCAGATGGAATTTTCCTCGGGTGAGCTAGTTCGAAGATTTTTACTGCATGTGCTGCCTAAAGGTTTTATGCGACTGCGTTATTATGGGTTTATGGCTAATTCAATAAGACGCAAATCGTTAGAGAAAATCCGAGAAAGCTTAGGTAGGATTGTAGTTGAAAGCAAACAAGCGGTAATGGCTAATGAAGAATCAGGGCCAGCCTGCCCTAACTGTCATCATAGCGGGATGAAGCTGATAGGTATAGCGCTACCTAATCAGTCATTATTGGTGTTTCGAACGAGCTAGTTATATTTGCTAAGTTGTTCATAAGGCGCCGAAAAAAGCGATAGCAGAGGCTTCGTTTGTCTTGAAAAAAGAGCACGATGCGGTAAACTAACGAGAATGAATTGAGCAAATCGTAGTAAGGAAACTATTGCAAATGCATTTTATCGTTCACCTCCTTCCTATCACCGTGATGACTCAATAAACAAAATCCATATGGACTGTGCCTAACGGCTCAGTCCAACAGGGCATTTATCTCTCATGCTTCGACAAGAGATAAATGCTTAATAGTTA
>MAAB01001360.1_pt1 | contig 26939 bp, 18 predicted proteins | sample 1115991 | NCBI WGS metagenome assembly MAAB01 (sample SAMN04961124, study PRJNA320927) | seawater metagenome | isolation source: sample BD02T18 sea water enriched with oil for 18 days | place: USA:Gulf of Mexico | collected 2013-07-27
GGCGATTGAAAAGAATCATTGTTATTTTGTCGTGCTTATTTATTCAGCCTGTAGTGGCGCAAGATTTGCTCGAAACATACCAACAAGTGTTGAAATCAGACCCAAGGTTATTGATTGATACATTGGGTGTTGAAGTTGGGGTAGCGCGGGAACAGCAGTCGTTTTCGGCGTTGTTACCTCAAGCGACGGTTAGTGGCAATGTGACAACAAATACCCGTAGAACCGAAGGCCTCGCTATTGATCATTATTCGGGGCAACGTTATGCGTTTACCGTTAATCAAGCTATTTTTGACCTGCAGAAATTCAGTGCATGGAAACGTTCGAAGGCGGTCTTAAAGCAGTTCCAGTTTCAACTTGAAGATACCGAGGCGGCTGTACGGTTAGACACGATAGAGCGCTATTTTTCATTGCTGCAGGCAAATGATGAGCTGGCTTTAGTTCATGAGGAAATACTCACACTTGAGAAGAAGAAAGCCCAAACAGAGGCGTTGTATAAGAAAAAGTTGGTAAAAATTACCGAATATTACGAAATCAGTGCGCGTTTAGATATGTTGGGTTCTGATGAGGTTGATGCAAACCAACGGGTTCGTTTGGCCGAAGCGAGTTTGAGTGAGTTAACCCAAAAGCAGGTCAGTGAGCTTGCCGCGTTAAATCAGCAAGTAACGTTTGCTCAGGAAAAAACCAGCGCAGAACAGTATGTGGATAAGCTAGCAACAGACAACCCAGCGCTAAAAGCCATTGGAGCGTCGATAATAGCCGCAAAAATGAACTTGAAGCAGCAAAAAGCCGGGCATTACCCAGTGATTGGCCTTCAACTGAGTAAGCAAAAAAGCGATATAGGATTTGAAAATTCATCTTCAAACAATAATGATACAGAAGTTGCCGCGATAACCTTTTCTATGCCTATTTTTAGTGGCGGTGGCACGTCCGGTCGAGTGTATGAAGCACAGCAACAGTTAGCCATATCGAAGGCGAGTTACGATCAAGAGTATCGCAAGGCGGTTAAAGAACTACGGGATGATTTTTTGCGGGTCAACGCCTTAACTCGTCGCATACGCGCAACAAAAAAAGCGGTTGAATCTGCGCAGAAGTCGTATCAGGCGATGGAGAAAAGTTATCAATTAATGATCACGACGGTCGCTGATGTTTTAGACGCGCAGCAGATATACCTGAATTCGAAGCGTGAACTGCAACAAACACGGTATGACTATATTTTGAATAGAGCCCGTCTCGAGTATAAAGTAGGTTCGCTTAGTGCTGACAGCGTTGAGCATATTAACAGTTGGCTAGCAGCGAGAGAGTAAGTTATTAACGTACTACATGTCTATAAAACATCTTTTGCGATAAGCCAAGGTGGTATTGAAGAAGTCTTGCAGCAACTGTGTCAGGCCACGTCAATACTTGGGGTAAACAATAGAATCGTTTGTCTCAGTGCTGAGTGTCAGGAAAAAGAAGTCATTGAAACGCCCCAGGCGCTCATCTATTGTTATCCGTTAACAGCTGAAATTGCCTCCTGTGGTTTTTCGTGGTCGTTGTGGCAAGACTTTAAGCGTTTGTCTAATTGGGCGGATGTTGTGCATTATCAGTTTCCTTGGCCATTTGCCGATATTCTTGCGCTTACACGGCAAAATTTAAAAAAGCCATACATCGTCAGTTATCAATCAGATATCGTTAGGCAAAAAAGCTGGTATACGCTTTATAGGCCTCTAATGAATAAGTTTTTAGAGAAAGCTGCAGCTGTTGTTGCGACATCACCAAAATATATTAAAAGTAGTTTGGTGTTAAGCCGCTTAAAGGCTTCTGTTGAACTTATACCTAATGGAATTGATAAAGAACCAGCGTTTGCATCCTATCAGCAAGAATATAATGAATACTACAAAGCTTATGGAGATAAATTCTTTTTATTTATAGGTGTGTTTAGGTATTACAAAGGCCTAGATTATTTATTAGAAGCTGTTCAACGAACAGGCTTGCCTATTGTTATTGCTGGAGATGGGCCTGAATTAAAAGCGTTGCAGCGTTATGTGAACGAGCATAAATTAGAGGGTGTGTATTTTCTAGGGCATGTAAGTAATGAACAGAAATATGCGCTGATAGCATTAACGAAAGCTTTAATATTACCCTCATCTGAGCGCTCAGAAGCATATGGAATGGTGTTGTTGGAAGCGGCTAGGCAAGGGGTGGCAATGATAACAACGGAGCTGCAATCAGGAACAAGCTATATCAACTTACATAATGAAACTGGCTTAGTGGTTGCAGCAAAGAATGCTGAGGAGCTATCAGAAGCAATGCGGTACTTTGCCGATAATGATGAGGCGGTTGGTAAAATGGCTACCTTAGCTCAGCAACGATTTAATAAACATTTTACGGCAGAACATATGGCAAAGGCATATGTGAAGCTATATCAAGCCGTATCGGTGGATATGAGATAGTGGATATTTTAGTTAATATTCAATCGCTTCAGCCGCCCATTACCGGTATAGGTCGTTATACAACAGAGTTATTGAAATGCTTAAATGTATCGCATAATATTCAAGCATTTGATGCAGCAAAAAGATATTCGCAGGATCAATTAGAAAAAAAGCTTAACCCATCGGGGGAGCTTCCAGCGCTCAATAAGAAACAAAAAAATTATGCTGGTTTGATCAGGTTGGCAAGTCGATTACCTTATGCTTATAAGGCTAGACAGGTACTTCAGCAGCGTGTTAGGCGGCCTCTGTTCAAGGCTTGTTCAAAGTATATTTACTGGGAGCCTAGCTATATTCTAGAACCGTTTGATGGCTTATCCGTGGCAACCATACATGATCTATCTTATATACGCTACCCACAGCACCATCGGGCTGCTAGCCTAAAATGGTTAGAATCCAATATTGAATCGAGCATTCAGCAAGCCAGTGCAATAGTAACTTTGTCGGAGTTTAGCAAAAATGAGATTTTAAAAAATTTCCCCGTTGATGAGTCAGAAATAAATATAGTTTCACCAGCCGTGGGTAGTGAATTTAAGCAAGATGCCAGTCATGAAGAGGTTCAACAAATAAGGAAGAAATATCAACTGCCTAAGAGCTATATATTATCTGTCGGTACTTTAGAACCGCGGAAAAATATTAAAACATTACTTGAAGCCTATACAAGCTTACCCAAAAAACTAAAAGCAAGTGCTCCCTTGGTTCTTGTTGGAGCAAAGGGCTGGGGGGATGTTGATAAAGATGTTCAGTTAATGCTAGATAAAAAAGAGATTATTGTTCTAGGTTATGTTGCTCAAAATGATATAGCAGGGCTATACAAAGCAGCTGATTTATTTGTATATGTATCACTATATGAAGGCTATGGAATGCCTATAGCAGAAGCAATGGCAAGTAAAATAGCAATTATAACCTCAGAAAACTCAGCAATGAGTGAGGTGGGTCGCAACACAACTGGCGTTGTGAACCCTCTTGATACCGAGCAAATAGCAGCAATGATGGCTTATTACCTGCAAGAAAAAGCAGCTAGGCGCGAAATGATTGCTAAATATGAACCCATTGTGGCGAGCTGGACGTGGCAGAAATCGGCTACTCAATTGAGTCGCGTATTTCAAAAGATAACTTGAGAGCATGGTCATGCAATATGAAAATAGAGTATAAAATGTTCTAGTCTACATGCTGGTTTATCGTCTTGGAAAACACCAAAAGCCATGCTGAAACTAAGCCGTTAGGGTTAATAATGGAAATTCTTACAACTCAGTATGAGGCATTGGAGTGAAGCTTGAGAGAAAAGATCGCGAAAGAATAAAGCATTCTGATGAGAGATAACAACTAAGCAGATAATGCAAATAGATCAATTCTTCGGCCTAATAGTGAGTATCTTGTTAACCTTTACTGTCGTCTTACTAAGGAAGATTTAGAGAAGTATTATGCTAGTGTTTTTTGTTGGTATGGCCTGGCTTTCTGCATGATGTATTTATGGCCTAATTATTACGTGTAACTAATAGCCAGAGCATCTAGAGAAATTAGCGATATTTTGCTATTATGCCATTTTTGCGTATAAAGAGGAATGGCACTTGGTAACGGCAATAATCACTGGAGTAACAGGGCAAGATGGTGCATACCTAACAGAACTACTATTAGCCAAGGGCTATAAAGTAATAGGCGCGTATCGTCGCACCAGTTCAGTTAATTTCTGGCGTTTAGAGTCACTGGGTGTTGAAAACCACAAGAACTTACACTTAGTCGAGCACGATCTAACCGACTTGGGTAACAGTATTCGATTAATTCAGCAAACAAAGCCCGATGAGATATACAATCTAGCGGCACAAAGCTTTGTTGGGGTGTCTTTTGAACAGCCGCAAACCACGGCAGAAATCACAGCTATTGGCGCATTAAACTTATTAGAAGCCATAAGGATTGTAGATACAAACATTCGTTTTTACCAAGCTAGCACTTCAGAGCTGTATGGAAAGGTTCAAGCAATCCCGCAAAATGAAGAGACCCCCTTTTACCCGCGTAGCCCCTACGCGGTCGCCAAGCAGTTTGCACACTGGTCGGTAGTCAATTACCGTGAATCTTATGGCATGTTTGCCTGTAGCGGCATTCTCTTTAATCACGAATCCCCCCTTAGAGGCCGTGAGTTTGTAACACGAAAAATAACCGATAAAGTGGCAAGAATATCCTTGGGCGACACATCGCCACTAGAGCTGGGCAATATAGATGCAAAACGTGACTGGGGCTATGCAAAAGAATATGTAGAGGGGATGTACAAAATGCTCCAGCATGACAGAGCCGATACCTTTGTTTTAGCCACCAATGAAGCATACACCGTGCGTCAGTTTGTCGAGCTTGCATTTGCCGCAGTTGATATCCCTATTGAGTGGAAAGGGGTGGCAGAGCAAGAAAAAGCTTATCATGCCAGTACGGGGCAATTGTTGGTGAAAATTAACCCTAAATTTTACCGCCCTGCCGAGGTTGAGTTGTTAATTGGCGACTACAGTAAAGCCGAAACGGCACTGGGTTGGAAGCCGCAAACGGACCTTAAGGCCTTATGCTCGATGATGGTTAAAAGTGATTTAGAGAATATTAAAACAGGCCGAACCTTTTAATGCTACAGGCTTCAGCAAAGGTTTGGGTGATTGGTGCGGCAAGTTTTACTGGGCAATATTTAATACCCGAGTTACAGGCAGCAAATTACCAAGTAATAACAACAGACGTTGATATTACACAGGCGAAAGAGGTGGAAGGAGCCTTGTTGCAAATACAGCCTAACTACATTATCAACCTAGCCGGTATTAGTTTTGTACCTGACGGGGAAAGTGCTGAAATTTATGCCATTAATACTTTTGGGCCACAAAACATTCTAGATGCCAGTTTAAAATTAAAAAAGGCCCCCACAAAAATAATTTTAGCGAGTAGTTCATTAATCTATGGGCAGCAAAAACAAGAAACCATAGATGAAAGCTGTATCGCTAACCCTACTAACCATTATGGTTGCAGCAAATGGGCAATGGAGCAAATTGCTCAAAACTACCAAGACAAACTTAATATTGTTATTACACGACCTTTTAATTACACCGGCGTAGCTCAGAATAACAAGTTCCTAGTTCCTAAAATAGTTGAGCATTTCAAGAAAAGGGAACCAATAATAAAGCTAGGGAATATTGATATATGGCGTGATTTTTCTGATGTTCGGTGGGTAGCCAATGTTTATACGCAGCTATTAACTGCTGAGACAGGCGCGGGTATAAACAGTATAAATGTATGCTCAGGCCGGCTAACGAGTATCCGAGATATAATAAACCAGTTGCAAGAGTTAAGTGGTCATGAGTTAGATATTAAAAGCGATGCTGATTTTATAAGAATATCAGATATGCAAAAACAATCTGGCGATAACAGCAAGCTATATAATTATCTAACAAACCTAGCTGCTCCTATAGGCATGAAAGAATTATTAAGCTGGATGGTGGCAAGCTAAAACAAACTGCTGCAGGAATGGGCAGTAAATAAGCCCCATCAACTAACCACAAAATGAGCCTCGCCTTGAAACGAAATATTATATTGGCCTATAGTTTTGCCAAAAGAGAGTTGAAAGAAAAATATATCGGAACTGGCCTTGGGCAATTGTGGTACATACTTTCACCCGTAATTACTATATTTATATACACAGTGATTTTCTCAAATTTCATGAAAATGAAATTAAATTTGGTTGAAAGTACATATGCTTATAGCATTTATATTATTCCCGGCCTATTAGCATGGCAATCATTCAGTAAAGTTTTAACCTCTGTAGCAGATGCTATCGGAAAGAAAAAACATCTAATAAAAAAAATGAATGTCCCCATTTACGTTTTTTTTATTAGCATTATCATGACAGAATTTATGCTGTTTATGCTATCGATGGGGCTTGGAGTCATTTTTCTATTAATAGTAAACCACCCAGTTAGTATTAGCATGCTGTGGATAGTTCCCATTATGGCAATACAAACCTTATTTGTGTTTTCCTTAGGTGTCGTAGTTTCACTATTTATGCCATTTATAAAAGACCTAAAAGAGGCGATTCCTGTTGTTATCCAGCTGTGGTTCTGGATGACTCCCATCATTTACGTAAAAGAAATGATTGCAGACAAGTATCCGCTAATCCTGATATACAACCCCTTTTATCACTTCGTACATCTTTACCAGGATATTTTTCTATACGCAAAGCCCCCCAGTTTGAATGAAATTCTAATCATTACATCGCTTGCTTTAATAGGGCTTGCTATAGCAGCTTATTTGTACAAAAAAATGGTTAACACCATAAGAGATGTTATCTAATGAAAAAAATTTTAGAGATAATAGAGGTCAATAAGGTCTATAAAATTTACAAAAACAACCTAGATCGACTAAAAGAAATTTTTCTAAATAAAGAATATCACCGAAAGTTTATAGCCAATAAAGACATCAGTTTTTACTTAAATCAGGGTGAAACACTTGGTATTATCGGTGTGAATGGGGCGGGAAAATCAACGCTACTAAAAATAATAGCCGGTGTTATATCTCCAAGTTCAGGGAAAGTCATTAAGCATGGGCGGATAACGGCGCTGTTAGAATTAGGCACCGGCTTCAATAATGAAATGACAGGAAGAGAAAATATATACCTAAATGGTGAGCTCATTGGTATGAGACAGGCGGAAATTAAATCAGCAATAAACAAAATAATTGATTTTAGTGAGTTGGGGCAACATATAGAGCAGCCTATTAGAGCTTACTCATCAGGCATGAAAATGCGCCTCGCTTTTGCAATAGCTATATTTTCAGAGCCAAAAATCCTAATAGTAGATGAAGCCCTATCCGTAGGCGATGCGCATTTCTCAGCAAAATGCACGAAAGCGCTTGCGGCACGAAAGAAAAAACAAATGAGTATTATCTATGTATCTCATGACCTGAACTCATTAAAAATACTTTGTGATAGAGTGATAATGCTCAATCATGGAGAAATAATAAGCACCGGCAAGCCAGAGGATGTCATTAATAGTTACAACCTTTACATTGCAAAACTTAATGAAAACCAAACAAACATTACCCTTGATGTGGAGAGAAGCAGCTCATTTGGGGATTTTGATATAGAGATAAAGCAAGCGACTATCAGAGGCGATAATTCAAAATCAAATATAATCACCCCAGGTGAAAACGTCAATATAGAGTTAACCCTCGTAGCAAAAAAAAATAAGCAGAATATGACGGTCGGTATCCTAATCCGGGACAGGTTTGGCCAAGATATATTTGGTACTAACAGCCACAACCACAATATAAATATTGATTTTGAAGCGAACAAAACCTACACGTGTTGTTTTCAAATGGCGATGAATATTGGGCGCGGACAATACAGCATCACCGCAGCCGTGCACTCCGATTACAACCACCTAGATGACTGCTCACACTGGCTCGATCATGCCGCCAACTTTGAAGTAAGCACAGACCACGATAGGCAATTTATCGGCTTGTGTAAATTGGACCCGAAGATCAGCATAACCCCCCAAGACTAGGTAAGCAGCATGCTAAAAAACTTAATAATAAAGCTTTCATATAATGAAACACTCAACAAAATAGCCAAAAAACTCTTTAAAAATTTCCCTAAAATATCCCGTAAACTCATTTTCATGCGCAATGGAATAAGCGTTAATAGCCTGCATGTTGAAAGTGCCAGTGGCAGTAGTGCTGGCATGATAGAAACAATAAAGAATGATGTCGAACTAAGACGAAAAGGCTAGAGAACAGTATGATTGTTTATATAGACATAACAATGTTAGACCGCGGCCGCTTAAATACAGGAATACAACGAGTTGTAACCGAATTTTTAAAAAGAGCAATCGCTACTCCAGCCGGTATAGACTACAAAATAATCAGCTATAGCTCACAGCTGAAAAGCATGGAGATATTAGATAATCAAGAAATAGAAGTCTTCGTCAATAATGTCAAAGAATACCAATTTAAAAACAAACAAGCTCTCGATATAGAAACGCTTAAAGCCCCTAAAAACGGGGTGTTTTTTGATATGGATTCCGCATGGAATGCGCCCCTAAAAAGAGCCGCACTCTACCCAAAGTTAAAGCAAAATGGATTCCTAATCTTCAACCTGCTCTACGACTTGGTACCCGTAGTAAAACCACAGTATGCACATCTACAAACCGTCAGTAACTTTAAACCATTTCTAAAAGCAATTTATCAGCATAGTGATCTCGTGTTCTTCGACTCACTCTCGGCTAATAATGACTTTATTGAGCAGAAAAAATCAAGCAACACAAACCATATCCCTACGCGCGTGGTAGGTTTAGGCTCTGATTTTATGAAAAATCAAGAGCCTTTAGTCGATGTAGAAATCAACAAGTTAATAAGTAAAAAATACATCCTATTTGTAGGCACAATAGAGCCGCGAAAGTCACAAGCCAGTATGCTAAGTGCATTTGACTTGCTGGCAGAAAAAGACCCCGATTTAAATCTCCTGTTTATAGGCAGGCAAGGTTGGAATGTGGAAGGTTTTATTAAAACGCTCAATGAACATCCATTAAAAGATAAGCGCCTATTCTGGCTAAATAATATTAATGATCAGCAGCTTAATCACTTCTATCAAAATGCATTCATAGTTACTTACCTATCGGAATATGAAGGTTATGGTTTACCCATTGCCGAATCATTGCAAATGGGTAATATTACCATTGCCTCAAAAAACAGCTCCATGTATGAGGTCGGCAGAGACTTTGCGGACTACATCGAATACAGTACTCAAAATGAGTTGGTTGATATTATTACGCTATACACAGAAAATAATGCCCTGTATGTAGCAAAAAAACAGCACATAAAAAAACATTATAAAGCTATCTCATGGGGCAGGTTTTATCAATCAATCAGTGATGTCTTCACGGGTTTTGAAACGTCACAAAAAATTAAACAGCGCCACCTCAAGACACTGCAATTTATATTCATCAGTATTGAGCTAGATAGTCTGCTAGGCACCATCAAGGCCACAGATGAGTACATAGACTTTGTAAAAGAATACATTATTATTACAGCACCTAATCTAGTAAAAAAAGCACAAAAAATACCCAGTAAACATAAAATAACAGTCATCGATGAGACTAAGATCTTGGGGCAATATGCCAACGGTTTTGCGCAAAGAGATCACGTTAGCAAAAACTGGTTACTAAGAACGTCGCTACTTAATGTGCCAGCACTAGATGATGAATTCATTATGCTAGATGATGATAACAGGCCGCTTAAGCCACTTAGTATCGATATGTTTATAGATTCGCAAGGGCGCTATAAAAGCTATTATTTTTTCAACTTACTTGAGTGGAATCATAAGGCGACAGAATACGATGTTGGCCAACAAAATATGAAGCAAATTCTCAGTGATGAAAATTACGAGTTACTTTCATACTCATCACACGCACCACAAATTATAAATAAACAGATCTTCAAAGAAGTTGTAGGCAAATTTTTTGAAATAGGGCTAAAAACTCCGATAGATGAATGGAGTATCTATTTTAACTATGCAAACTCACGATACCCGTATCTATATAACAAAAATATATTTAGAACGCTAAACTGGCCAGAAAACCCTTTTCACTGGGAGCATATATATCAACCACAGGATGTAGCATTCGAAAACTACTATAAAGGTGCGTATGGCACGGGATTATTTAACGAGAAAAATAGTGCAGCAGAAAAACTACAAATAAAAAACCAACAAGTAGCGCCTTTCATAAAGTCACGAGATTTTTTCAAACAAAATAGAACGCTATTATCTGTAAACAACATGGTTCATGGTTTCTGTATGTTTCAACATGACGATGTTGAGCTATACCTATCTAACATACCGTATTTTGTAATAGTTAATAAAGACTCAGATATACGCTTAAAGACTAACTACAAAATATTAAACCCAAACAAAAGGGCTGTTGCGATAAGTGTAACGATACAGATTAACAATAACGATAGAACGCATAGAAAAATTTCCCAACTAAATGATAATATCTACCAAGAATCAATTATAGAGTTGCCCATCGTCACATCGCGACTACAAAATGGGCATTACAATGTAACAATAGATGCAAAAATAAACGGCAAAAGAATATACAAAAACAATAGCCCTTATCTAATACGGTTAATCATTAACCAAGACAATACGTTTAAATTAAAAAATATAGCCCTAAAGTCATTTGCGAATAGTGTAAAGAGAAAAGCAATAGCCATCCCCTTCATTGGGAGGTTGGCGCTATGGGTTAAGAAAAAATTACGCACCAAAATCAAAAAAAACTAAAACAATTAGACTTGATTGGGGCCGACCTAAGTGGACGAATATAGAAATATTGCAGTCGATATTAAAATAAGAAAATAATGTAAGTATGAATAGACTATATGAGCGGCTATGTGAAATTACAGTTGAAAATTTACACGCCTTTGATCCAACAGAAAAAATACACTTTGAAACACCTGAAGGGTTGCCTTATTCAATATTTAGCTACCCAAAAGATAAGTTGCTTGAAATTCAAGGGGTCGACGATTTTATTTATGAATGCTTCTTTAAAATACTAGACAGAGATGTAGATGAAATGAATCTAAAACGGTATAAAAAAGCGCTAATATCAGGAAAATTAACAAAAGAAGGCCTTATAAAAGCATTGCTGAATACCAGTGAGCGTGGAATTAAAATGACAGGTATTAAAGAGTGAGAAGTAACGTCAATATTTATATTGATTTAACTGCAATAATAAAAAGTAGAATCAACACGGGAATACAGCGAGTTGTAAAAGAGCTCCTGCAGAGAACGCTAGAAATAACAAAGCATAAAAATATAATATATCATTATATTAGCTACGACATAGAGCAAGGTACATACAGGCGTTACTCTGAAGAAGAAATTAGTTTTTTTCTAAATGATATAAAAAACCATGAGCTTAAAGTAGACAAAGCAATCAAGCTTACGAACGAAGAAAAAGAGATATCAATATTCTTTGATATAGATGCGGTTTGGAATATCCATACAAAGAGAGTTCACTTATACCCCGAGCTAAAGAAAAATAATTTTTACATCATAAATATTTTATACGACTTATCTCCAATACTCCTTCCTCAATACACTCATGTTAATACATGTCGAAACTTTGTCAGTTTTATGAGTGCGGTTTATGCTCACAGTGATATGGTTTTTTTTGATTCAGCATCAGCAGAGCATGACTTCCTGAAAATAAAAAAACAGGCGCAAGTGACAAAAGAAATCCCTACAAGAGTTGTAGGCCTGGGATCAGATTTTGCTAAGAAAAAAATAGCAGTCATAGAGGGTGAGAATACAGAGCTACGTAAGAAAAAATATGTATTGTTTGTTGGCACAATAGAGCCAAGAAAAGATCAGGAAATAGTCCTAGATTCCTTTGAGGAGCTGGCAAAAAAGCACACAGATTTAAACCTGATCTTTATAGGAAAGCAAGGGTGGAAAGTAGAAGAGTTTGTAGAAAAAATAGATAATCACCCGCTCAGAGGTGAGCGTTTTTTTTACTTTAACAATATATCTGACGAAGAGCTGGAGCAGTTTTATAGACAAGCATGGCTTGTTATTTATCTATCGAAACACGAAGGTTACGGGCTGCCCATTGCAGAATCATTGAGTTATGGCAATGTCACTATCGCCTCAAAAAATAGCTCAATGTACGAAGTAGGAGGTAACTTTACTGACTACGTGGTTTTCAATGCTCAAAATGAAATTGTAGATAATATTTCGTTCTATTATGACAATCCGCAGATATACAGAGAAAAGAAGCAGCTGATAAAAAATGAATTCACAGCAGACACTTGGGATAGATTGGAAACAACAATAACTGATATATTCCAAGAGTTTCCTAATAGCCTAAAAATAAAAAATAGAGAAAAACCGGCCGATCTTCAGGTTGTCTTGATCAGTAATGAAATCAAGAAATTAAAAAAAGTCATACAGGCGACTGATATATACATCGGTTTTGTGGCGGAATATATAATAATTTCAGCAGAAGATAAAATAACTCAAGTTAAATCAATAGCATCAAAGAATAAAATAACGGCTATTGATGAAAATGAAATACTACAAAACTATTCTAAAGGTTTCTCGCAAAGAAGTTCATACCAAAAAAAATGGCTCTTAACAACAAGCCTCTTAAATGTAAAAACCCTAGCTGAAGAATTTATTATAATTGATGATGATAATTTGCCGCTGACAGAGATAAATAGAGAGTACTTTATTAGTCCTGAGGGGAGGTACAATGCATATTATTTTTATGATCTGCTGAAATGGAATTCTAATGAAAGTGAATATGACAAAAAGCAACATAACCTAGCAGAGGTACTGAGTAAGAAAAAATATGAATTATTATCCTACTCCTCACATGCTCCCCAAATAATCAATAAAGCGCTATTTTCAGGAATGGTTGAAGCGTTTTTTGAAGAAGGCCTAGGTAAGCCCCTTGACGAGTGGAGTGCGTACTTTAATTATAGTATTTCAAAACACCCATACCTATTTAATAAGAAAATATTCAACACGCTTTACTGGCCGATAACGCCCACAGATTGGATGCAGCAATATACCCCTGAGAACTACCTATTTGAAAACAGTCAATCGAAAAGGTTTGTAAAGAAACATGGTGGATATAATCGGTTGAAATATGTGTTGTCAAATATGACATATAAAAATAAGCTGGCAACAAATAAAGCGCAGTATTATCCGTACCGTATTATCAATGAAATTGCTGAAACATATAATAAATATTTAGCTAAAAAAAATAAAATATATGGGTGTGCCAAGTTTTTAGATAAAGAGCTAGACTGCTACCTTTTCTCTATACCGCAAGAGCTAATAACGCTTTCTTCAGCGCAGCTCCGACTTACAATGAATTGCAAAATTTTAAACCATAGTTTGGATGAGAAAAAACTTGAGGTTTACTATTCAATAAATGGGAAGGAGGTACAGGGTGTTACTGTTGATCTCCCGAGTAAATATTACTATGAAGCAATAATTGAACTGCCCATTTCAACATACGGTTTAAAAAATAAAGAGTATGCGCTTCTAGTCGATATAAAAATTAACGGAAGAGCGGTATACAAAAAAGAATCACCCTACAGTATTAAGCTCTTGAACTTCAAAAAAGCCTCACAAGTGAGGCTACCAGAAGGTGTGCAGGTTAAAGGTGTCGGCATGAAGGTTGGCGGGCGAAGCAGAACAATTAAACACAAAATCGTATCCATTCCCTATCTTGGGAAGAAAATATATGAGATATATAAAATTCTTGCATAAAGAAGGTGCTTCACCCATAATTTCTCAATTAAAAATGAAACCAAAGTCGATATATACCTAGAGTTACTTAAAGGTGCCGGTTTGTACTTTTTTGTTAATATCCTCAAGTTTTTAGGGGCGGGGTTCTTGCTGCGCCACAAGCTTCTTAAAAGGAATGTTTGGGGAGATGTATAAATTCTGCATCTTGAAGTATAGAAGATAGATGCTCAAGGGCGGGAGAATAGGTTCCTGATATTTGTGACTTATGTGACGGCTAGAGCAATGACCACCGTATGCTATTTAACACTCCCTTATTTATATTTATCTTTCTCCCCATTGCTCTACTTGGGTATTACCTTCTAAATAATCTTAAAAAAGTATTAGCAGCTAAAATATGGCTAGTTTTAGCATCACTGTTTTTCTACGGTTACTGGAATGAAAACTACCTAGTTTTAATACTAACATCCATAATCGTTAACTACGGTATAGCCAGTTCGTTAAAAATAAAAGGTAATAAACCTGTTTTAATAGTCGGTATCCTCTTCAATATAGGACTACTCTTTTATTATAAATACACCGACTTTATTATCGAAAATATAAACCATATATTTAACGGTAACATCGCGGCGCTCAACCTATTGCTGCCGCTTGCTATTAGCTTCTTTACATTCCAGCAAATCGCCTACCTCATTGACAGTTACAAAGGTATAGTCAAAGAGCACGGCTTCGTCAACTACTGCTTATTCGTCACTTTTTTCCCACAGCTTATTGCCGGCCCCATTGTTCATCATAAAGCAATGATGCCCCAATTCAGCAACACTGAAAATCAACACATTAAATACAGCAACCTAGCTAAAGGTACTTACATTTTCTGCCTAGGGTTGTTTAAAAAAATAATCGTTGCCGATAGTTTCGCGATATGGGCAAATGCCGGCTTTTCCTCATCGCAGGCGCTAACATTTTGGGATGCATGGGGAGCCTCGCTTAGTTACACTTTTCAGCTATATTATGATTTCTCTGCCTACGCGGACATGGCAATAGGCTGTGCGCTACTGTTTAACATTCAGTTGCCAAGAAACTTCAACTCCCCATATAAAGCCCTAAGCATCCAAGACTTTTGGCGCCGCTGGCATATCACGCTGTCCTCCTGGCTACGAGACTACCTTTATATTCCCTTGGGTGGCAATCAAAAAGGTATGCCGCGCACCTATATAAACCTTATGATCACATTTGTACTTGGCGGGCTTTGGCATGGAGCCGCTTGGACATTTGTCATCTGGGGTTCGTTACATGGCTTAGCCTTAATCGGCCACCGTATCTGGCAAAGTGCGGGTTTCAAGCTCCATAAAACCGCCGCTTGGTTACTCACCTTTATATTTGTAAATATCACCTGGGTGTTTTTCCGAGCTGACAATATGGAAGAGGCACTCAATATTATTTATGCAATGTTGGGTGGGAATGGTTTCAAATTCACAAACCTGTTGCTAATAAACCCAAGCTTACTCGACTCAAACAAACCGTATATATTCTTGTTTATAACACTCTTTGGGCTAATAGCCTTTTATGGGAAAAATACACAGCAGTTAGCCTTAGTTAAGGATAAGTATCGTGCTACCGATGTTGCGCTAGTGACCGCAATACTTTACCTTGCCATAACCTATGAAATTGGGACGGCAAGCAGCCAATTTCTATACTTTAATTTTTAATGCCATGAGTCCTAAAAAATTCATAATATATATCCTAATTGTTTTTCCGCTACTGTTAACGGCTCATTTTTTGCTGGTGGATAACCTGGTTATTCAAGAGAGAAGAACTCCTTATTCATACAAACAATTTCTGTTGCAATCATTGTCCCCATTGCAACAGAAAGTGATTGTCGCGGCAGGGTCAAATGCGATTCATGGGATTGACTCGGCAGAACTGTCCTCATACTTTAATGCCCCAGCTTTTACGTATGCAGATAATGCAAATTACCCTTTAAGATCTAAATTACTTAATATTGATAAGTTCTCTAAACCTGGGGATATATTAATACTTCCTATTGAGTGGTTTTATTACTCAGTGACAAGCAGGTTATCAAAAAACTATACCAGCCTACTCGCTGACAGGGAGTTGAGGCTTGAATTCTATTATAACAATATGCCTGTAATAGAGAAAATACGTTTTATTTTCAGACAATATCCACTGGGGGATGTTATATCAGGGCTCCTGACTAAAAGAAGTCAGTTTTTTATGCTTAACTCTGAGAAGAGGAGGTTAAGCTATTTCAAAAACAATATTGAATCGGGTGCAACTGCAATGCTTGGGAATTCTAAGCGGAATGGGCCGGAGGATATTGTTAAGTTCCCCAAGAATAATACGTGTGACAGCTATCTATTTTCAAAAGGCTTACTAGTCTCAGATGAATTTAAATCAAATTTAAATTTACTACAAAAGCTCAATAAAAAAGGGCTAAATATATATTTCACTTGGCCGGCTGTGGTGGATTACAAAACAAGTGCCTGCTATACAAAAAACAAACAAAATTTCGCAATGTTTCATTCTGAAATAAAACAAACAGTGGCGAATTACGGTTTTAAAATAATTGGAGACTACCAAGATAGTCACTTTACATCCGAATGCTTTCTAAATACCTATTATCATATCAAAAGGGAGTGTGCTCTGCCTCGCACCAAAAAATTAGTCGAGAACCTACAGCATGCGGGCATCCTTCCTTATGCGGCTACAGAAAAAGTCAATGTAAAGCAAGTATTACTAGAGGAAGTGAATCTAAAATTACAAGAAAATGCACGTGACTTGCAAAATAATATCCCGACTCTAGTATTGGATGAGGTAAAAACAAGACAGCTCTCTAACTACCTTGTTTTTACCCAGGGGTGGGGGCAGCAAGAAAAGTGGGGGCTTTGGAGTGACGGCCATTTATCACGGTTTAATTTTAAAATCAGTAAAAAGCAACGTCAGCAGAAAAGTATAAAAATAACCCTGAACGGTCGATATTTTAATGGTGTAGAGAATACAGGAATAACAATAAATAATAAGAAATACAACAGCCAACCATTAACCAATGCTTTTTTTATTGTCCCTACAGAATTGATCAAGGAGCAAATGATCAATATTGAATTAAAACATCACTCAATTATATCGCCCAAAGAACTTGGGTTATCCAGCGACGCTAGAAACCTTAAATTTGGACTGGTATCCATAAAGCTAGAGAGTAACCAGTAATGAGCCTATTAAAATCAAAATCTATTTTAGCGATCTCTTTTGTCCTCTCATTAGCTATTCTCTACCCAGTGGCCTCATTTTCATTTCGAGCGCTAGCCGATCTCTATAACTACCAGGCTTTAGTGGACAACACGATGTCACTAAACCTCCCCCGGTTTCATTATTTCTTAAAAAATGAGGTTAAAAGAGAGCTGGTTAAGCTGACGGCAAGCTCGGCGCCTAAAGATAATGAATCAAAACTCAAAACATTTAACATTACCATCAATCCCAGCTACATTCATAAGCTAAACAGTAAGCTCCCTGAAAGTGGAAAAGAAAAATACTTCGATGCTTATCTCACCACGAGTGACGCGCCAGCAATACGAAAGATAAAGTTACGCTACAGAGGGGCAGGGAACTACCACTGGATAAATGACAAGAAATCCCTAAAAATTAAGACTAAAAACTACCAGATGCACAAAAAGTTTAGCTTAATCAATCCTGTGCTAATCAATTCATTTCATGAAATCATTAACTACCAACTCTCTCAGGAGTTAGGAATAATCAGCCCAGAGTTTTACCCCGTTAGAGTCAAAGTTAACGGCCAATTTATGGGGGTATACTTGTTTCTTAGTCAGATAGATGAAAGTTTATTGCGAAAACACAAACGTATGCCGGGGAGTATTTATTATGGCGACCTAACCGCCAAACGCAAATACCAAGACTTGTGGAGTGACGAACAAAGCTGGGAGAAAAAAGCGTCCAGAAATAAAGATAAAGATAGTGACAGAACGGATATACAGCTTTTTATAAACGCAATAAAAAACAACAGCGAAAGTGAGTTTAAGGACTTTGTTGAAACCTACCTAAATAAAGACGCTTACTTCAACTTCATAGCATTAGACCGCCTCTTTGGCAGCCATCACCATGACTATGTGCATAACCATAAGCTCTATTTTGACCCCTACAAAGGGAAGTTTGAGCCCATCAGTTGGGACTTGCGATTTTGGCAATCAGTCAAGCAAAAAGATTTATCGTTATACCCATTACAACTACGTCTAGCGAGTGACCCCATCTACGATGCGGATATAGATAGACGAGTCTATCAACTGCTACAAAATAACCCGGTTTCCTCCTTGATTCAGCGATACAAAACAATCATTCAAACAGTTCTGCCTGATTTAAAAGCGGATATATATAGGGATCAAGCTATTTCATTGCCCTTCATCTCTAAAATGGCTATTGCCGAACCCTACTTTATTGACGATATATTAGACACAATAAGAAAGGATGAGATGGTGCTTAACAAGCGCTTTACATACCTTAAGCAGCTATATTCAACAGTCGATTTTTCATACACAGTCAGTCAGCAGTCCGACAGTAGCTACCAGCTAAACTTTACTATTTCTGGAAACAACCCGGTGAGTATCGATTTTTCTGCCCTGCTGGAAAACAATAAAATAACAGAAGGTCAGCGATTAATTACCCGGCCTTATACGATCTATCCTGCAAAAAACAGAGTACGTAACAGTCAAAATCGATACGACACAATTGATTGGGGTGATACAACGGTACAAAGTTCTGCGCAACACTACCAACTCACACTCCACAAAAGCAGTAAAGAAAGTCTAGAGACGGTCTTAGCTAAAATAAGTTTTAGTAACCTGATCACCAACGAAAAAATTAGCCGCTCCCCGGCTGAGCAAAAAAGTCCTAGCCACAACATCATTACCAAAGAAAAACAGCCCCATCTAATGAAAACAGTTGTTTTACAAGGCGAAGTTCATATAACTAAAACAAAAGTGTATGACAAATACACGCACCTCATCATCAAGCCGGGTACAACCGTTGTGCTCTCACCTAGGCAATCTATTTTCATCTATGGAAAACTCACGGCGAAAGGTACAAAAGAGGCGATCATTGAATTCAAAGCAAAAAAACCAAGCCAACCCTGGGGAATTATCGCCATTCAAGGGCAGTCCGCCAGTGGTAGTCAGCTCCAGCATTGCAAAATATCCAACGGCTCAGTTGATAGTAGAAATCTAATTAATTACACCGCTCCGCTCAGCGTGCATGACCTAAAAAACTTTAATATTAGCCACTGCCTCATTGAAAAAAACCATCTAGGTGACGACGCGCTACACATTGCATACGCAGAAGGGAAAATTGAACATAATACATTTAGCCATGCACGTAGCGACAGTTTAGACATTGATATTTCGCAAGTCGCCGTCAACAACAATATCTTTTATGCCGGCGGAAATGATGGGCTAGACATCATGACCACCGAGCTAACCGCTCGCAACAATCTATTCATAAAAAATGGAGATAAGGGGCTATCCATAGGCGAATGGTCACAGGCAGATATAAGCCAAAGTTACTTCCTTGAAAACAAAATAGGATTAGAGGTAAAAGACCAATCCACTGTCACGGCAAAAGCGCTGATCATCGAATCAAGTCTCGACAAAGCCATTAACCTTTATCACAAAAACAAACGCTACGACAAAGGAGGCCAGTTAACCGCTAGCCAAATAAGCCTAATAGGCAACACAAACGTTAAAGTAGATAAGCGCTCAAAAATTATAATGCTCAAGCAGGCCAAGCCCAACAGCCTACAAAATACAAACTGGGCAAAACAACTCAAACAACAACAGCGCAGGCTAGAAGATTACGATGAAGCATTATAAAAATGCCCTAATAGGGGTGGGCTGCATCGGAATAAGCTCGCTCGCATGCTTCATCTTCTTTTTTTGGGCGCTCAACAGCCTCTACGATCCGAAGGAAATCGAAATTAAAGGGCATAAACACTACGCAAAAAAACAGTACCATCAAGCTTACCTAGATTTTAAGCTGGCAGTAGAAAACAACATAAAGAACAGAAGTAGCCAGCAAGTCATTTCAGAAGGCTACCGTCTTGCTGCCAGTGCGGCCCATGCAGATCAGCATTACAGTCAAGCCGCCACCATGTTACGAAAATCAATTAGCTACAATATCGATAACGAACTGGCGCACCACATCATCCAGCATATGCTTCAGCGCCATCAAATGAAGCAAGCCGATGTCTGGGAAATAAGCCAATCAGAATGGAGTCAACGGTATAGAGCCCAGTCAACCCTTAACGAGATGATAAAAAAAGGCCACGCACACTACGCCAAAAAACGCTACGCAGAAGCCTTCAAAAACTTTAGCTACGCAGCCGATCAATACCAAGCAGCGCCCACCATGACAGACAAGCAAAAATCGCAATACTTTAGATACGCTGCCACAGCCGCCTATGCCGCACAGCAACGTCATGAAGCTAAAAAGTATGCAACACGAGCGCTACAATACGATCCAGCTAACGCAGATGCAAAAAGCCTCCTACAAAAAGCCGGGCACTAGGAGAGAATCATGCAAAACAACAATCTAAATGTAAGGCGAAACGAACTAAAATACTATATCAATAGTATCGAATACACCGCGCTATATAAGCGCCTGCAACACGTACTTCGGCCAGACAAATACAGCATACCGGGAAAGGGCTACTTTATACGAAGCCTCTATTTCGACTCATATAACGACACCTGCCTTTACCAAAAACAATCCGGCGTGCAATTTAGGCAAAAATACCGTATGCGAATATACGACCTAAACGCCAACAGCGTAAAGTTTGAAATTAAAAACAAAGCCAACAACCAAGTTCACAAAGAATCAGCAACAATCAGTCGCGACAGTGCCGACAAAATTATTGCAGGAGAATACGATGAACTGCTAAAATACAACAACCCCTTGTTAAATCGAGTGTTTATCACCTTCAGTACACAAATGTACCGACCTAAAGTGATAATAGACTACGATCGTGATGCCTTCATGTATGACCACTTTAACCTGCGCATCACCATCGATAAACACCTGCGTGCCAACAATACCAACTTTGATTTGTTTTCGAAGGCTATACACTGTATTCCTGCAATACTTGAGCAAAAACAAATACTTGAAGTGAAGTACACGGATATGTTGCCAGGTCATATAAAAAAATTACTGCAACTCGATTCACAAGAACGCCTAGCCATCAGCAAATACACGCTAGGCAGACGACACCTTAAAACACGCAACTGGGAAGATAACTAACATGGATCAACTATCCTATACCGACATTTTTAAAAAGAGCTTCGTAGCCATGAGCTCAGGCATGGAGCACTTTAGTACCATCGAAATAATAAGTAACCTAAGTATCTCATTCCTAATTGGCTTGTTCATTTTTTACGTCTATAAAAAAACCTTTCAAGGCGTACTCTACCAGCACAGTTTTAACGTTTCACTGGTTAGTATCACCATGGTGATCACACTGATAATAATGACCATCAGTGGTAACTTAATACTCTCGCTCGGAATGGTCGGGGCTCTATCAATCGTAAGATTCCGCACCCCCATAAAAGACCCGGTTGATTTAGTGTTTATTTTCTGGGCAATATCAGTGGGTATTGCCAACGGCGTAGGCTACTACAATATATCCATCATAGGCTCGATCCTGCTCACCCTCGTTCTATTACTAATGACCCAAGCAAGACAGACTAATGACCTGCCATACTTACTGATCATTCAAGCGGAGAATAAGGACATAGATGATAGGCAGTTGGTAAGCTCAATCAAGCCCTCTGTTAGCAAAATACAGCTAAAATCGAAAGCTAAAACAGAAACCTACACAGAGGTTATACTTGAAATACGGCTAAAAAAAGCAGACACAAGCTTTATAAATCAACTTTACAGTGACTATGGTGCACAGAAAATCACCCTAATCTCTTACTCAGGTGAGCTGGCGCAAGCATAAAGCCAAAACATTAGCTCGGAACTTCCTCTTCTGCTGGGCAATGGCGGGTATATACCCACCATTGCCCAATCTGCTATTGCACCGTTCATCCTGAGCTGGTCGAAGGGTGGTGCGGCAAAGTTAAGCGGTTTACTATAATCCCATCAGTTACCCATGACTCCTTGTTCTACGGGGCAAGGCCTGGATAAGGACATCTAACAATGAAAAAGACAGTGCAGCAGCAAACGCCTCTTCAGCATAAAAACACCTACGCTATTGCTGAATTCAACATTCATCACGATCAAGAATTCATAAAAAATAGTTATCAATGTATTTTGCAGCGCCCCGCAGATCCGCAGGGAGAAGCATACTTCCTCGCTAAACTAAGGCAAGGTAGCATGAGCAAAGAGCGAATTGTTGCCGCATTAAAGCATTCAAAAGAAGGGCGAAAAAACAAAGTAACAATTACAGGTGTTAAAAAATACCACTGGCTAAATAAGCTTGCGGCAATAGCCGGCAAAGCACCCTTATTGTCGGGGCTGTTATTTGTAGTACGTTTGAGTGAAGGCGTCATAAAAATTGCAGCCTTAACAGAAAGGCTCAACCAAATTGATGCTGCAAATTACCAAATGAACAACGCAATAGCGCAACAGCAGAAAGAATCGCAAGAAAGCGCAAGGCGCAGTCAACTAAAGAATGAACAAATAGAGCAAGAAATAGGCAGAAACAATAACTACCTACTGCAGCAACAAAGCAACATATCGGACTTAATACGACGGCTACAGCAGCAACCTGAGTTAAATGCTCAAAAAGTGCTGGATGAATTAGAACAACAGCAGTCGCACTTCTTAGATCTGCTCTATGTTGCATTTGAAGATAAATTTAGAGGGAGTGAAGAACAAATCAAGCAGCAAGTAGCCGTTTACCTACCCTATATAAATAGAGTCTATGAAAAAGGATGCCCCGTTTTAGATATAGGCTGTGGTAGAGGCGAGTGGGTTGAGTTAATGCAAGAGAGTGGCTATCAAGCGACAGGCGTAGACCTAAATGCCGTGATGGTGAGTCAAGCAAAAGAGAAACGGCTCAACGTAGACTGTGTCGACGTTCTTCAGTATTTAAAGCAGCTCCCAGACAATGCATTATCAGCAGTGACCGGTATCCATATAATAGAGCACCTAGAATTTACATACCTAATAGAGTTATTGCAGGAGGTCTATAGGGTGTTAAAAAAAGGCGGGGGAGTGATATTGGAAACTCCCAACCCAGAAAATGTTTTTGTTGGCGCACAGTTTTTTTATACGGACCCTACGCATAAAAATCCAATAGTACCTCAAACAATGGAATTTCTACTACACTACTTAGGGTATGGCACGGTAGAAATAAAGCGTTTACACAGCTATGCAGAAATATCTAAACAGCAAGGGAGACCCAGGGATATGAGCGATGACTTTAAAAATAGCCATTTTTATGGCTCGATGGATTTTGCTGTGATCGCCTATAAGGAGTGAAGAAAAATAATTTAAAGGCACGTAGGATGTGTGATAGAGTTAAAGTGAACTTTCGTAATATTAGCGGTAAAGCATGAGGTTTTTACGAACCAAGTCCTGATGTAGGAGCTTGATAGGATTTGGCTAGTAAAGCATAATTTTATTATCTATATGGAGATTTAAAACATGGCATTTACAACAAGTCAGTCAACAGTATCGGAACTATTTCAGGCGTCATTTGGTCGAGCAGTATCATCAGTATCAGCATTGGATGCATGGGTGGTACGCTTCGACGCAAAAGATCCTTCAACTGCAGAGCGAGATATACTTGCTGAGATGAATTTATCGGCAGAAAGTTCAACTGTTTATAGCGGTAATACCGACGCTCAAACGGTAGACTTGATTTTTACTAACTCATTAGGTCGGGCTGCAGAAGAGCCAGGTCGCCAAGCGTGGATCGATAGAGCCGCAACAATTGATCTAGATCAACTTCAACAAGAAATCTTAGCCGCAGCAAGAGGTAATGCTGATAGTACCTATTTAGACCAGCAGGTTGCAATAGCTCAAAGTGCATTGGGCTTAAACCCTGGTGGGACTTTTGCGTTGTCTACTGAGACTGATGATTCAATTTTTGGTACAACTGGCGACGATACTGTCACTGGTACTAATTTGACATACCAAGCTACAGATCTAGTTGTAGATAGCTCTACAACAGATAATGATACTTTAACCATTGCTTCAACAGCTGGTGCAGGTAATATTTCTGGTACTGTGGTTGGTATTGAAAATGTTATTTACAATATTACTTCGGGTTCTCTTGCTGCTGCAGCTGTTGATTTAGCGGGTCTTTCTGCTAGTTCTGTTACAGTAAATCAATTACAAGCTGGGGCTGCTGCAACATCTGCAATTACTAACATGGGTTCTGCAACATTAACATTTGGTACTGGAATTACAGGTGCTACAACTGTTGGAATGACTGGTGGTTCAACTAGTGTAATTAATACTGGTTTATCGACTGGTGTTACAGTAACTGGTGGAACAACTGGTAGTGCCACTGTTAATGCCGATACTGCTGCTACTGCTGTTGATATCACAATGACTACTGGAACAGCTACCGTCATTGGTGGAAGCGCTCTAGCTGCTATTGATATAGATGGTGCGGTGTTAAACGCAACAACAACAGCTGATGCTTCTACAATCACATTGACTGGTACAGGCGCAACTGACGTTGCAACAGTATCAATTGGTGCTGCTGCAACTCTTGCTGCTGCTGCTGCCGTAGAGACTATAAATGTAAGCGCTGGTACAACTCAGACAGCTGCATCTGTAGCTACTATTACAACAAACGCTGCTACAACTTATAACCTTAGTGGTGCAAATGCCATTACATTGGCTGGTGCTGGTGCAATGTTTGATGCTAAGACAGTTGCTTCAACTGCGACAGGTACAGCAATTACTAAAGTTACTTTTGATAATGCTGCTGATGATAATGATTTAACTAATGTTGCAACAACTATTGAACTTCTAGGTACTGCAAATGCAGGTGAATCTACATCTGTTGCAAATAATGCTACTGTCAATGTATCTGCGGATGCTACTGCTGATGTTGCTATTGTTGGTGTTACGGCAACAGCTGCAACAAACGTATTGAATCTAGGGGTTTCCTCTGATCAATCTGCAGGTATTACTGTTACAAATACTAAGACAATTAATCTTGATGTAACTGCTAATTCAAATATTGCCACTTTAGCTGCTGGTACTGCTAATGTAGTTGTTACTGGTGCTAAAAATCTTACGCTAGCAGCTGCATCGGTTGCAGCTACAGTTGATGCTTCTGCATTGACTGGTGTATTAACTGCTACAGCTACAGATGCAGCATTGACTAACATTACTGGTGGTTCAGGTAATGACGTAATTACTGCTACGACTGCTGATACCTTAACCTTAGATGGTGGAGCTGGTACTGATACACTGATTGCTGGTGCAGATATGACTACATCAACATTCACTAACTTTGAAGTAATTACAATGGGAGCAAATACAGACTTTAATGCTTCACAGCTTACTGGCGCAACTTATGCGATCAATGGTGGTGGTACTGATATAGAAATCAATAAAGCAGGTTCTATTAATTCAACAACTATTGATCTTTCTGGGCTTATTATAGGTGGTTCTCTTACTGATACAGTTATTTTAGGTAGTGCTGTTTCCAACGATATCGCTTTAGGTAACGCTCTTACAATTACTGGTACGAAGTTGATTGATACTATTACTTTAACAACTCAATCTGGAGCGAACACAATTAGTTCTGGAGCAGGTGCTGATGTGATTGTTGGTGGTACAGGTATTGATACAATTACAGGTGGTGAAGGTACTGATACGATTACTGGTGGATTAGGTGCTGATGTAATCATTTTAACAGAAACAACTGCTGTTACAGATAATGTAGTAATTGGTGGTGGTTTAACTGCTGACTCAGTAACTGGTTTTGCAACAGGAGCAGCTGGAGATAAAATTCAGCTTGATATATCTGATTTAGAAACTGCTGGTGCAGTTGAAGCCGCAATTACAATAAGTCTAGATGATTTAGTTGATGGTACAACGGCAATTGGTGCTGGTGCAGCAACTATTCAGGAAGTTGCTGATCAAGCTGGTGGTGCAGCAGCAGCTGCTGCAGGAGCTGGAACAGTTTATGTGCTCTTAACTGAAACTTATGCTGATCTTTCTGCTCTTGAAACTGGTTTAGAAACAGGTGATCATGAATTAACTGTTCATACAGGTGCTGCTCAACATGATGCATTCATCGTAGCTTGGTCAGATGGTACTGATACACATGTTTCTTCAGTACGTCTTGCAGTTGATAGTGGTGCAGATTTACTTGCAGCTGATCTAGTTGCTACTGATTTAGTAACAATTACTGGTACTGGAACAATAACAGCTGGTGAGTTCCACGCAGATAACTTTGCATTTATCGCTTAATCACAAAAAGCTAAAACAGCCAAAGCTTGATTACCATCAAGTAAGCACAAATCAAGGGGTCAGCCAGCTTGATTCTAAGGTTTGAAAAGTAATAAAGGCGAACGTAGCAATATCAGTAGCCTTACCATCTGACTTAAGATGGTGAACAGAAAACAGACAAACCTCAGTTCAGCAATGGACTGGGGTTTTTCTTTATGCAAGGGTGTAAATGAATATATAGGACACCCATATATTGAAAATCAAAACGGGTCACCTATGCTTCTGTTGAATATATAAATATATAAATATATAGAAGTAAATATATAGGACACCCATATATTGAAAATCAAAATGGGTCACCTATACTTCTGTTAAGGACTTAATTTCAGATGATTCGCGTTAATAATAAACATCAAAGGCTAGGCAAATGACGACAGCAAGAAATGAGATCATTAATGTAATCGATACGCCGTACTATCATGTGATGGGCCGCTGTGTGCGAAGTGAATAGCCCCGTTTATTTAGACACTCGCTAATTTCTTAAAATAGTTATCTTCAAATGCCTTCGGTGACACATCATCATTGTAACCGTGACGCCTAACTGAATTATAAAACAACTCGATATAATTGAATATATCACTCTTAGCGGCCTCACGAGTTGGGTAAACTTTTCGGCGAATACGCTCTCGCTTAAGCAGCCCGAAAAAGCTTTCTGCACAAGCATTATCATGACAGTTACCCTTTCGGCTCATACT
>MAAB01001361.1_pt1 | contig 26909 bp, 27 predicted proteins | sample 1115991 | NCBI WGS metagenome assembly MAAB01 (sample SAMN04961124, study PRJNA320927) | seawater metagenome | isolation source: sample BD02T18 sea water enriched with oil for 18 days | place: USA:Gulf of Mexico | collected 2013-07-27
ATTGTTAGTGGTAAAGCAAAAATTGAAGAAGTTAAAAAAGTCGACATTGAAGACCTTCTTGGTCGCGACCCAGTACCTCCACTGAGTGAACTGGTTCAGCAATGCATCACCGATAAAGTGGTTGCTATAACAGGTGCTGGCGGCTCGATTGGTTCAGAATTATGCCGACAAGTGCTCCTGCAAAAACCGACAAAACTCATCCTAATCGAGCTCAATGAATTTAGCTTATATACCATCGAACAAGAGCTAAACCAGATAAAAGAAGCACAAGGACTTGAGCTGGATATAATATCCATTCTTGGCTCTGTTCAAAAAGAACATAGACTCAAAACAGTTTTTGAAACCTTCAAAGTAGAAACTGTGTACCATGCTGCAGCTTATAAGCATGTCCCTATGGTTGAACACAATGTTGTTGAAGGCGTTCGCAATAACGTCTTTGGTACTTGGTATTGTGCTGAGGCAGCCATTAAAGCCCACGTTAAAAACTTTGTACTCATCAGTACTGACAAAGCTGTACGCCCTACCAATGTAATGGGTACTTCTAAGCGCGTTGCTGAGCTAGTATTACAAGCCCTAGCCAAGCGCCAAGAAGAAACACGCTTCACTATGGTTCGCTTTGGTAACGTACTAGGTAGCTCAGGCTCAGTAGTCCCACTATTCCACCGTCAAATTCAGCGAGGCGGCCCAATCACAGTTACTCATCCTGATATCATTCGCTACTTTATGACGATCCCAGAAGCCGCACAACTTGTTATTCAAGCAGGCTCTATGGGCAAAGGTGGCGATGTATTTGTTTTAGATATGGGCGAACCCGTTAAGATCACATCTCTTGCCCGTAAGATGATTCACCTATCTGGCCTAAGCGAAAAGCACGAACAAAACCCAAGTGGCGATATAGGCATTGAATACACAGGGCTACGCCCTGGTGAAAAGCTATACGAAGAATTATTAGTAGGAGATAACGTAGAAGGTACGGAGCACCCAAGAATAATGACTGCTAACGAGGTGCATTTAACTTGGCCGGAAACTCATAACTTGCTTAACCGCTTAGATAAAGCTTGCCATGAATTTCATGTAGATGATGTGATTGAATTATTACTCGAAGCCCCCGCAGCTTTTAACAAGCAAGGGGATTGCCCAGACTGGGTGAGAAACGCTTAAACTTTTCGCTCGAAACCATATAAACAGAGATAGAGTTACTTAACTCTATCTCCAGCCCCAGCTCCAGTAACCGTTTGAAGTATAAATTTAAAATAGTTAGCCAAAGACATCTCTTTAATCATCTTTGCATCTGTTTTAGCCAATAACTCAGGTGTAGACATATCAATATCACTCACCTGAGCCAGACCAGTAATACCAGGTCGAACCAAGAATACACCCTCATCTTCACGAGCTTTAGTAAGTTCTTCTTGATTAAATAAACCTGGGCGGGGACCCACCAAGCTCATCTCACCTTTTAATACATTCCACAACTGAGGGAGTTCATCCAATTTTGTTTTACGTAAAAATCCACCCATTTTAGTAATAGAAGCAGTACTCGCTAAATGACTAGCAACCGAGGCGGTATCAACCGACATTGTTCTGAACTTAACCAAAATGAAGGGCTTTTTATTACGACCTACTCGTTCTTGTCGGAAAACAGGTGAGCCAGTATCGAACAAACCAACGAGGTAAATTACTATTAACACGGGAAAGCCTAAAACTAGCCCTATTAATGAAAATATAAAATCTAAAATACGTAACATACACACATACTCAATTATTAAAAACAGCGACGAATGCCTTCTTCAAAAGAAACAGGCGGTTTCCAACCTAGGGTACTTTTTGTATGACTAATATCAACCTGAAGATTACTAGACATTCTATCTATAACCGAAGCCTTTCCCAACAAACCCGCAAAGAACCTTAAAATACTAACAGGAACGGGCAGTAACAAAGGTGTTTTACCCGCAGAAATTATCATTGATCTTAATAAGTGTGATGTTGATACATCGTTATCATCACTTACTAGAAACGTTTGATTCGCTGCTTTAGGGTGATCAATACAAGTTATTATCAAATCAACAAGGTTATCGATCCCAATTAAACTGCGTTTATTATTTATTGTACCCAAGGGTAAAGGAAGGTTCTTTTTAGCAAGTGCAGAAAACTTTCCAAAATTACCAGGTGCATTAGCGCCATAAACTAGCGGCGAGCGAATTATTACAACCTCCATTCCAGTTTCTGTCGCTATTTTCTGCAATCCGACTTCCGCCTCATTTTTGCATGCTGCATAGTGCTCCTGTGGATTTGGAGCATCTTCAAACGCAAAAGGTTTTTTAGTCATTAAACCATTCACAGTTATTGAACTGATGAAAATGAAACGCTTAATACCTGATGTTGAAGCCTGATTGGCTAAATTCAATGTTCCTGCAACGTTCACCTCCCTGCCATAGCGTAAAATGTCACTGGTAACTTCTTTTGTATTATGAGCCGCCCCAGCTAAATGAACAACAACGCTAACACCGTTAAAAGCTTCGCTCCAGTTAGTTATGGAACTAATCTCATCGATATAAAAAATATCACCGCTAACAAAGTCAGAGATATTTGAGTTGCGAACAACAGCCTTAAATTCAGATTCAGTGCTTAAACTCAATAAATGAGAACCTATAAAGCCAGTTGCACCAGTCAATAAAGTAGCCATCCTATTTAACCTTGCTGAAAAAAAATGAAGTTAGTCTTTTTCTCAGCATGTTTTTTTCAAAATTTTTTTCATAATACGATCTGCCAGATCTTCCCATTTTCCTTAATTCGCTATCAGATAAACTCAAAAACTTTTTTATTTTATCCGATAGCATAATAGGATTATTAGGTTCCGATATTAATCCAGCACTAGATTGTAGAATAACATCCGCACCAGCACCCGCCAAAGAGGCTAGAATAGGACGGCCAGATGCTAAATAAGCCTGAACTTTACTTGGTATTGTATTAGAAAATACTTCTTCATTTAAAAGACTAACAAGCAAAGCATCCGCTTTAGAAAACACTGACGGCATAAACTCTATACCGTGAGCACCAAGAAATAAAAATTTATCACCCAACCCAAGCAATTCAATTTTCTTCAACGCACCGTCTTTTGCACGCCCATCTCCAACAATAACAAACCTGAACCCATCAACATCGTTGGATTTTAATACTGCTTCAATAATCGTATTAAAGTCTTGAGCATCGCCTATATTGCCAGCAAAAACAAAATCAAATACATCAGGAATTTTAGTATAAAAGCTAGAATCTGGGTAATTTTCGGAAGAAAACAAGTCGTCTGCCCAATTGGGAAAGTATTCTACTTCTTGAGAGGGATCACATCTCTCCAAAACTATATTTTTAAAATTTTCGGATTGAATTAATATTAAATCCGAATTTTTATAAATAAAATCTACAAATTTCCCTACTATGTTTAAAGCATGACGATTGGTAATCTGACCCGTTGCTAATAAAGAGTCAGGCCAAATATCTTGTACCCAGGTAACTAAAGGAACATTATTAATTTTCTTGTAGAGAACAGCTGCTAATCCAGAAAAAACTGGCGATAACTGAAAGAAAAAAACGACATCAAACTTATCAATTCTCTTAAATTTATATAAGTTCATCGAACTAGTTACCATAAAACTTAAATAATTAAGTATAAGTCCGAATTTTCCTTTCCCTCTGGGGATTAATGAAGATCTATAGATTTTAGCTCCATGATATTCACTATATCTATCTTTAGAAGATATAAATTCAGGATATATATCGCCATTAGGGTAATTGGGTTCTCCAGTTAAAACGGTAACTTCATGCCCATCCTTCACTAAATCAGAAACTAATTCATTGATCAAAAACTGCTCGGGCCAAAAGTATTGACTAACAACTAAAATTCGCAATTATGCCCACACTCCCGAATAATATTGAACAACATCAAATAATGAATCAATACTTCCTCCAAACCACTCGGTTAACATAGTCGGTATAGCTAATAATTGTGCGAATAACCTTATCAGAGACATTCGGTGCAACATAATCTTGTACTACATTAATTAATCTATCTTCACTCGTTGCTTGAGACTCTAAAATATCAACTGCTTGAAGAATTCTCTCCACACTCATTCCCGTAAACATTACAGCACCTTCTTCAAAACCTTCAGGCCTTTCTTGTGCATCTCGAATATTGATTGCAGCAAAGTTTAAAATTGAAGACTCTTCTGTAATAGTGCCACTATCACTTAAAACAACTTTAGAATCAGACTGAAGCCTTACATAATCACTAAATCCAAGTGGTTTCATTAAACGTACAAGCGGATGAAACTTTAAGTTTAGTGATTCTATTTTCTTTCGTGTACGAGGGTGAGTAGACACAATGATAGGAAAACCAAACTTTTCTGCTAAAGCACCTAAAGCATCAACATAGCTGTAAATATTTTTATCTGAATCTACATTCTCTTCACGATGTACACTGACAACAAAGTACTTACCTTTTATTAGATCAAGTTTTTGTAAGATAGACGACGTATCAATTTTATCCTTATAGAAAGACAGAACCTCATCCATTGGACTACCTGTTTTAACAATAAAATCAGGTTTTAAGCCTTCACTTAGTAAATACTCTCTAGCAATGTCACTATAAGGCATATTAACATCAGAAATATGATCAACTATTTTTCGGTTGATCTCCTCAGGGACTCGCAAATCAAAACAACGATTACCCGCTTCCATATGAAAGATAGGAATTTTTCTGCGTTTTGCTGATATTGCAGAAAGAGCACTATTTGTATCGCCCAAAATAAGCATCGCATCGGGCAATATTTCAGCAAACATCTTATCTGACTTACTAATAACCTGTGCCATTGTATCGGCTGCAGTTTCACCAGCACACTCTAAGAATACATCTGGCGCACGAATACCTAAATCATCAAAGAATATTTGATTCAGCTCATAATCATAGTTTTGCCCCGTATGAACTAAAACATGCTCACAATGCTGATCTAATTTAGCAATGGTTCTAGATAATCTGATAATTTCAGGTCTTGTTCCTACAACAGTAACAACTTTTAATCTTTTCATGCCTGATACCTATTAACATAATCATTATGCATATAATTAATTAATGCAGGCCATGACGGTAAAGCCAAGCCCAATTTCTGAATCAACTGCTGTGAATTCAAAGAGCGATCAATTTCAAAACCCGTAAATTCATTAATAACAATTTCTTTACTATAGATTTCAGCCACTTGTTTTAAGAGTGTATATTTATCTATTGGCATTACTGACAAATGGTATAACCCTGACAGCTCTGGTAATTTAAGGATATTCTCTGCAAGCAATTTAGCTATGTAACAAGTGGGTAAGCCAGAAAAGATAGCTTTAGAGAACCCCTTTACTTCACCAGATTGAGATAAAAACCAATCAACTAAACTTACCGAAGTGTTCAGTTCATGCCCTATTATAGATGTTCTCAGCGTCAAATGAGGAGCATAATTAACCTCACCTAAACATTTTGATTTACCATACAAATCAGTAGCATCAGGAATACTCTCTTCTGTGTAAAGACCATCTTTACCGGAAAAAACGCAATCTGTTGAGAAGTGAATTAGTTTTGCAGAATATTTGTCACATAAATTTGCAATCTGATGAGGTAATAAAGCATTAATTTCAATCGCACTAACATGTTGCTTGGAAATACTATGCTGCTTAATTAGACCGATACAGTTAATAACTACATCTGGCTTTATAGATGCTATAACACCCTCAATCTCAGTAGTTTCAGTAACATCCAGATCAAATACCAAAGAAGATAGAGTATTTTCAAAAAAAGATTCTTTCCCCTTGATACTTCTAACTGTACCAAAAACCTCAAGATCTTTAAATTCGCGCAAATTTGAAAATAGGCTATAACCCAACATGCCAGTAGCGCCCAATATTAATACACGCATTTATACACCCTCTGGCACAACAACATTTCCACTTTCAATTTCACGAATAAAATCTAATTTCCTCAATAGTTCTTTCATGCCCTCCACGTCAAGGCGGTCAGTATTATGAGAATTATAATCTTCAACAACTGACAAATCAGCTTCACCATCCTCAAAGAATTTTGAATAATTTAAGTCGCGATTATCAGCAGGAATTCGATAGTATTCACCCTGCTCCTGAGCAACGAACATTTCTTCTCTACTGCATAGTGCTTCAAATAATTTTTCACCATGACGAGTACCAATAATATTAACTATATGTTGCTCAGCACCCATTAGTTCAAGCAAGGACTTTACTAGCACATCAATTGTCGCTGCAGGTGCTTTCTGTACAAAAACATCTCCATTTTCACCATGCTCAAAAGCATGCAAAACCAGGTCAACTGCATCGTCTAAGGTCATCATAAAGCGAGTCATTGAAGGATCTGTAATAGTAATCGGATCTCCATTAACTACTTGCCTAATAAATAACGGAATAACAGATCCGCGTGAAGCCATTACATTACCGTAACGAGTACAACAAATGGTAGTATTCGTACCTTCGAGATTACGGCTCTTAGCTACAATCACCTTCTCCATCATGGCTTTTGAAATACCCATTGCATTTATCGGATATACAGCTTTATCTGTACTTAAACATACTATACGTTTCACTCCATGGAAAATTGAAGCCTCCAAAACGTTTTCAGTTCCCATTACATTAGTTTTTACTGCTTCTAATGGGTAAAACTCACATGAGGGAACCTGTTTTAAAGCAGCAGCATGATAAACATAATCAACACCACGCATAGCATTTGAGATGCTTTGATAATCCCTCACATCTCCAATATAAAATTTCAACTTATCCGAGTTGAACTGTTTACGCATATCATCTTGTTTTTTTTCGTCACGTGAAAAAATTCGGATCTCTTTAATATCACTAGTTAAAAAACGACGTAAAACAGCATTACCAAATGACCCTGTTCCACCAGTAATTAATAACACCTTATTCTTAAACATCACAGCACTCTTCATATCAATTTAAAAAAATCTTCCCAGGAGGTTTTATAACTAAAGCTCCACAAATTTGAGTTCAAAGAATTACTCTCAAAATCGAGGAGTGATTTCGATATTCCATCAGCCCAATCTTGAGCTTCATCGTACTTAATAAAACTAGCACCGGGATATCCACTCAGCACCTCCCTTGAGTATGGAAGATCACTACACAGAATAGGCTTTTTAAAAGCAGCCCCCTCAGCAAGAGGCAACCCAAAAGTCTCAATAAAACTAGGAAATAAAACCAATGTAGACTCCATATATTTCCTCAATAGCTCACTATGAGGAATGATACCTAAATATTCCACATTAGCAGACAAACAAAAATCATTAACATATCGATCAAATTTTGGACAATCACCATGATCGAAAGTAACCTGAAATAAGGTAGCACCCAACCCTTTATTTAACTTAAGAATCTGAAGGGCCTTCAAAATCACAATGTGATTTTTATAAAATAACGGTGTAGCTGGGTAAATTAACTTATGGACACCTGTTTTTGAAGTAGAACTATCATTACACTCTGGAACGGATAAAGCAATATCAGGCCTCACCACATAAATATTTGAATTTTTAATATTACATTTTTTATGAAGTGACTTTCTCATCCAATTAGTTTGTACGAAAAATTTTGTTTCATCATCAACAAATAGATTTATAAAAAAAACATAAAAATACTTATACAAACATAACTTAAACTGCTCCCTTTTTAATAATGACAATCTTACATCAGTAAAGGGCAATGATTGATGCAAATATACTACTTGCTCACAAGTCACATTCAAGCTGGTATTCTGAAGTGAAATAGCCTTGACAACTTCCCCCTGAATTTTAGAAATTTCACTTTTAAAATAGTAAGCATCCCAAGCAATTCTTTTAAACCATCCCATTTTATCAACTTCGATCAGGCTAATATTATCATATTGGCCTAAATCAAGCCCCTTCGATACAAAACAAACATAATGATTTTCAGTATCTTGAGAGGCATACTTCAAAAATTGAATCAGTATTGTTAGCGCACCGCCCTTATCTAAAGCTGTCGCACTTACCGCAATAAACGCTTTCATAAACCTCCTGCTCGCTTAATATAATACTAACAATTACTTTAATGCATATCTGACAATAATTTCTTAATTTTATCGTTGTTATTTTGAGATGAGTAATTATTATCAAAGTAATTTTTAGAGTTATTACAATAAGATGGGTATGTAGATTGTAATAACTCAATATACTCTTCTGAGGTTTCAGCGCAGATCAGAAATTCCTCAATACCATCTTGCTTTTCATAACCTACAAATGAAAACTCAGTTCCCAAAATAATTTTCCCAAAACTCAGAGCTTCTGCTACTTTAACCTTCATTCCAGCACCTGAAAATATCGGGGTCAAAACAATATTGCACATTTGATAGTATTGAGTAACATCCTCGACATAACCAAGCACTTGGATATTACTCGAATTATAGTCATCACTGTATTTTTCCATTCCTTTGCCAATAACAGTTAACGTCCTATCTACAAATGGCATTACTTTACTTGCTAAAAATTTCAGAGCCTCTACATTAGGAGGAAAATCAGAACCAACAAAAAGCAAATCACTTGATAAGCAGCCCACCTCACCTACAGTTGAATCAAAAGACACAGGTAAAACCAGATCGGCAGCACGACCATATAATTCATTTAATTTTATAGAGTCTTCATTTGTTAAAGTTAAAATATAGTCAGAATACTTAACAGCCAACATTTCATTATAACAACTAGATTTCAAAATCGGGTAAAATAAAAAACCTCTATTCTTTGCTAATACCCGCATGAAATCAAATTCCACATTATGAAAAAAAGTGATTACTTTTTTTGACGGATATGCATTCTTAATTTGTTTAACTAAGCGTCCATATAAACTACTATCCAACCAAATACAATCGCAATTTTTAACCTCCTGCATATTCAGTATATCTCGCATTCGTTTTGGCCCCAACCCTCCCGAAAAACCGAGCAACGAGAAAAATAATGTAGCAATTCTTGAGAAAATAGAAATACCAGTCTTCTGCTGTATTAATTTTTCAACACGAACCTCATGACAGTTTCCAGCAACTTCTTTTACAATCAAAAGATTTGAAAAACTAACCGCTCCCGCACCACTAGCACTACTATTTAAATTATTTGATATATATATTACATTCATATTCGACAACCCATTAACTCCACCTTAGATTCAGAGGACCGAAATATTTTGAAACCTCCGAATATCCAGCACAACAAAAATAAAGGTATTACTTTAATGAACCCATACCCAAAAACCACCTCTAAACTTGCAATATTAGCCACATCTATAAGCAAAATAAAAAAAATAAAATTTAACTGACCTCGATAGATTTCTATGGTTGAAAAGAAAACTTTTGCCAAAAAAATCATAAAAATCAAGACAACAATATAAAAAGCCGCCTGAATAAAATCAGCGGCAACCAATGCTGTTAAATACATATAAAAGCCCATATTTGCACTAGTCTTATCGCCTATTTCTGGGTAATAAGCTTCTAACACATGATTATTAAGAGGCCTAAACTCTTTATTCGGCATAATAAACCGAGGGAGCACAGGGCGCCCTAGGGCTACTACCTCTTTCATAAATATAGGATCACGATTAAAAATACTAGCTACATCATCCATTCGATCATAAGCAGCAATAGATACAGGCAACATAGAGAGCCGACTTGCTAATAGAGAAACGCCCTGAGAATATGTTATCTCAGAAACTGGAGTGCCTCTAATATCATTCTTAAATTGATACACATATTTATATACCAGTCCGCCTGCAGATAATATCAACAATGGTATTAACGTAGATATACAAATGTATCTAAATTTTAATTTGATATATTTAGTTTGATGATAAAGCTCTAAAAAAGCGATTATTAGTATGAACCCAGACCATCCTTGCATCAACTTCAAAGATGAATAAAGAATAACATTCAAATAAAATACTTTGTTCTTACTGCCATTAATTTTAGTTCGATTTATAATATAATATACAGGAAAAAATGCATCAGGGAAGAATAGTGATAACACTGGTGACAGAGGGTGCGCCGCATCACTCAACAAACGCCCCACGCCTGTAGAGAGTAAAAATAATAACTGAATAATCAATATAAACATAAAGATAATATTCAGCTTATGCTGATGTAATCGAAACCTTAATATCTTAGAAAAATAAACGCCCCTCCTGCTTAATAAAATATAAATCCCATAAAAAATAAAGAAAACAAACATATTCATTAAGACAATAAACAGCAGCTCCTCTGGCGCTGCATTTATAGAAAATGATGAAAACTCTCCTGCATTAATATTGGTGCTTACTACCTGAACATAAGAAACCAACAAACACAATATAATCAAAGTCAAATAAGAAATACTTGCCATTACACTATTTATCCAAAAAACATAGCATAATTAAAATTAATCTATACGGTATCATATCGACAAGAAACCTACTTATCCTTGATGAGTGCTTAAAATTATTTTTTAATTCTTGATTACGATCAAAATCATTATTAATAGATGAGAAGTACTTAGATTTTTTAATTGTAAGCATATAGGATGTAAACTCTATTAATTTTCTTTTCACTACTGACGATCTAAAAATTTCATCACCGTATTTCCGCCACATATGAAAATCGTTCATCATATGACCTCTCATAACCTCCGTTTTCATGCTTTCATTTTCCTCCCATCTAAACAAACAGAGTTCCTTACAGACCCTACAAGCCCCATATTTGTACCAATATAAGAAGCTAAAGTTATAATCTGATGTAGGAAATAAATCTTCGTCGAAACCTCCAACTTGTTTAGACTTATCTTTCTCCATAAGTACACCAAGTGTCCCATTACTTTGATGACTAGAAAAAAAATGCCGGAAATTTATCTTTTCAACTTTTGAAAAACGAGACAAATTATAATTAGATAAATATTCTATAATTTCTTTAGATGAAGATACTTTTTTATACCCAGTAATAATCATCTTTTTCATTCCCACCTGTGAATATACTGAATCTAGCCAGTCAACATTCAGTATATCATCATCATTTAGTATGCTATACCACTTTGAACGCGCTAATTCAATACAACGATTCCAGTTACCAAACATCCCAATATTAATACTATTCCTATAATACTTAATATTATATTGATTATACTGCCCAATCAAAGTCAACAACTCAGCTTCGAATTCTTTATCGGCATCATTATCTACCACAACAATTTCAAACCGCACTTTAGTTTGTTGATTAACTGCTGAATCGATAGCTTCCTTCAGTAGGTGTGGCCTTTTAAATGTCGGTATCATTATAGATACCATAGGTTCAATTTTCTCACTGAAATCCAGAATTAGATCTGATTCAATACTAAAATTTTTACTAAAATTGTTTTTGGTAGAATTCAGGTTAAAGTTCATTCGAAGGTCCAGTTAGGTTTTTATATACTTGCAAAGGCCAGTACCAGTTATTAAATAGCAATTGAATAGCACCTTGAGATAAAACTAAAGCAACTAATCCATATGATGTGTAATTAGCCAAAAGAAGACCTATAGATACAATGAAAATACCTGATACAAGCGCAGCCTTAACAAATGGGACATAATTTAATGTTGTCAAATAAGTCGCGCATAAGGAATGAATCATCTCAAGAAGCTGAAAAAGAAGCATTAGCAGAAGCACCCCTAAACCAACTAAACTAACTTCCTTACTAAGCATATTTATAAGCGGTAAACCAATAATAACTAAACTAGCTGAGCCAAGAATAAACATTAAGACAGCAATAGTAAGTGAGGTATAAAAAATACGTTTAATTTCTATTCTATTATTAGTAGCTTGTAATATCGTCATCTTAGGAATATTTAACGTAACCATAATACTACTAACAGCAGATAAAATACCAAGTAATTGCATAGTCAATCCATAACTACCAGTTACTTTTAAACCTAAAAATGAGGAAACAATAAATAGGTTTCCCCTTTGAATCAAAAAAGCACCCAAGGAAGTTAACCCTAGCCGCCATGAAGAAAGAAAAATCACTGCATAAACATCCATTGATTTCTCTTGATTTGATATAAAATAAGTTTCACTTCGCGTTTTATCATAAAACTGAATGTATACTAAATACCGATTCACAAGCATTGATATGAATGTTGCAATGGCTAAAGCTTGTAAACCAAAGTCCAATATGAGCAAGGGGATCGCAATCAATAATAATACGACTTTTGATTGAGCAATAATTTGGTTTAATACGGTCTGCTGCCCTCGCCCCTGCAGCAAGCCATTAAAATAGCTAAAATAAAAATTAATAGCTGATGATGTAGAGAAAACAAACCATGCGATATAGTTATTAAAACCTTCAACCTCAAGTGAATAAATATAAACCGAACCAAAGACCAACAAAATAAAGGCAGCGATGTAAGCTACATATCGATATAGTTTTTTTGACGCAAAGATAAGATCAACCAGCAACTGTTGATTTAATCCGTTATTTGAGCATTTAGGAATACCTTGAGCACAAAGCTGTGTAGCACCCGAATATACATAGGAAGTGTGTCTAGCAATAGTAGGTTGAAAACCGAATTCTAATAGCTGAGCTAAACCTACCAATGCTATAAACACATACCACAACCCCATATCTTCGGCACTAAGATATTTAATAGCAATAGGTATTAATATTATTCCCGCTCCTATATTCAGGAATTGAGATAAGTAACCCCATGCGATATCTTTCTTTGATGCTTCATTTATCACTTAACACATTCATCCCACTTAAAAAACTCTGATCGCTCCATAAATAATCCCACTCACCAAAGCGACCGCATGTTTTAACATTAATACTTTCTAGATAATCTAAAACTACCTTTCGTCGTTCTTCCATTCCATGATCAAACACTACATTTCCAAATGGAAGGTGCTTATGATGAAAAAACTCGATATCGTCTTCAGAACAAATGCTCATTTCAATCAATTTCAACTTAATGTTTTCAATTAGAATTTTTTCATTAAGTCTTGGCTTGGAGGATAAATTGTAAATTTCAAATTGAAGGGACGACTTACCTTCAGGCGCATTATCTTTTGACTTCCAGGATGGAGAATATGCTCTTGCAGCTAAATTAGCCTCATCATAAATATAGAACCATAAATAAGGAGGAACATTATCTATATTAAATCCTACTGAAATAAGATCCACCGTAGTCCACTTCAAAGAACGAGCTGCAGTTAAAACATCTCCAGGGCAACCTTCTATTAGCTCACAGATTACAGGCAAAGGTAACGAACTAACCAAATTATCGTAGTTAACTACCCTCCCGTTAGAAAAAGAAACCTCTTTCGACTTACAGTCAATTTTTTCTGCCCTGTGATCACAAAGGATATTACATTGATCCACCATTATACTTATAAACTGGAAATAACCACCTCTTTCAGGGTATCTCATTTCATTAGCATAATAATGATTTTCATCCCTACTCTCTAATGCTCCTGCTAAGATTTCGGTCAAATCTGCTTGCCGCATTCGGTTACCAACCCAACTTAAAGATAATTCATCAGGCTTCAACCCCCAATATTTTTCTGTATAAGGTATTGGATACTTCTCCGCTAGTTCAGTGCCATATTGATAAATAAGCCATTCACCATAGTTTTTAGGTTCTTTACTAGGTCGGTTTACAAATGATTCAATGAAAGAAACTTTTTCCTCAAGCTCTAGGGGATGTAGATTATTTTGTACGGGATGCTTAAGCCAAACACCACGATCTAAACAATACGCATTAGGTTTGTGGGTAAGATATGGAATCTTATCAAAGATAGATCGTACATATTCATCTTTTGTAAAAGATAAATGAACAGCATTATCAAACCTAAATCCTTCTATTTCGAAATTTGCAACGAGTCCACCTGCATTTCCAGAAGCCTCATACGCAATAACATTAAGCCCCTTAAGCTTAGCGTGATAGGCAGCAGAAATTCCTGCAATCCCTGCTCCTAAGACCATAATATCAACCATTTTCAACCAGAGCCTCGGCAAAAAACTGTATAAATAATAACAAACTATTTTCATCCTCTTGTAGATCACTAATACTAGAAATATTCAACTCGTTAATCATCCCCCCTTCAACTGATACTCGGTGCACGGCGATCTCTCTTGATAATAATAAACCTACTGAAGAAGCAACTAATGTCGCAAAATCGTAAATAGATAAGGTTGAAACGCCTATTGCATTTACTACCTTTACATCACCAACTAAACAAAAAGTGTCAATAACTGAATCTATAGATACAAAATTTCTTTGTTGTAACCCAGAAGAAGCCAGAGTAATGACCCCCTTTTCAATAGCACTCTTTACAAATGCAAAAGGAACAAGCGACCAACGATTGAATTTTTTAATATTTACAGGAATACCATAAATATTTGTAGGCCTTACAATTAAAGTCTCGATATTATTAGCTTTACCAAGATTTGTAACAATACTTTCCGATAACAAATGCGTAAGACCATAATCATTAATAGGAAACGGGACTGTCTCTTCATTTATTTCACCATGAGAGCGCCCATATACATGGAAAGTACTTATATAGATGAACTGCTTAATCTTCAGGTTTTTTGCTAATTCAACCAAAATCCTAGTTACAGTCACATTTATGAAATAAGTTTTACCTATATCGTCATTAATGAACACCTCATTAATTGCCGCTGCGTGTATCAACATATCATAATCAGAAGATACAGCTGACAATACATCTTCGCATTCAAAATCAACTACTATATCAGAACACAAACTTCTACCAATAGTCGTTACTTCATGCCCCTCTGACCTGTATCGTTCAGCTATTCCTTGACCAAGGAATCCACTACCACCAACTAATAATATTTTCTTCATATAAACGGGCTAATAAATTGTTTAAAATCAAGTAATTCAAGATCGCGCTGAGAAATAATTACTTCCGATCTATGTATAGGTAACTCTATATCACAAGAAAAGAAATCCAAGCCTGTATCTGCACTAGAATCATAGCTACAGTCTGTTTTATAAATCATCAAAGAATTCTCCTCCAAACTTAAGAAACCATGAGCAATACCGATAGGCAAAAATAGCATTAATGAATTTTTGTCATTTAATTCTATTAACAAATGCTTTCCATAAGTTGGGGAGCCAATTCGAATATCTACAAAAAAGTCTAATACCGCACCCTTCGGACAATAGACAAGTTTATTGTGAGCAGAAGGGGGGGATTGAAAATGCAGCCCTCTAAGTACATTTTTTTTGGAAATCGAAAAGAACTCTTCTCTTAACTCAATATCGAGATTATATTCTGCCAATGTTTCACTATGAAATGTTTTGGTAAAAACACCTCGAGCATCCTTAAATATAGTTGGTGTTATTTGATAACAACCTGCTATCGCTAATTCTTTAATATCCATAACTACAGGGCTGACATCACTGCCAGCCCACCTTTATTAGATTAAAAATTCAAACCAAAAAACTCTTCGAATTTGTTAACAATATAATCAAGATGATCTGTTGTTAACCCTGGATAAACACCAACCCAAAATGTTTGATGCATAATACGGTCTGTTACCGTTAAGTCACCGTGCACTCTGTATTCGATGTTTTCAAAATATGGCTGACGCGTTAAATTGCCAGCAAACAATAAACGAGTGCCTACTTTTGCTTCATCCATAAACTTCAGCAACTCAACCCGAGTAACACCAGCTGATTCTTTTAGTGTAATTGGAAAACCAAACCATGACGGATCTGAATTTTCAGTTGCTTCAGGTAGCTCTAAAAATTCTTCACACGATGCCAATGCGGCTTTTAGATATTTAAAATTGGCTTTACGTGCTTCAACAAACTTACCAACGCTGTCCATCTGAGCCAAGCCACAAGCGGCCTGCATGTCAGTGATTTTTAAGTTATAGCCTAAGTGTGAATAAGTGTATTTATGATCATAACCTTGAGGAAGTGAGCCTAACTGCTGATCAAAACGCTTACCACAGGTATCGTCACAACCTGGGCCACAATAACAATCCCTTCCCCAATCTCTAAAAGACTCTAATAGAGTGTTCAATTCAGAAGACTTGGTCAATACTGCACCGCCCTCACCCATAGTAATGTGATGCGCAGGATAGAAACTTACCGTTGCAATGTCACCAAAGGTGCCAACCATATCACCGTTGTAGGTTGAACCTAAAGCATCGCAGCAATCTTCAATCAGCCAAAGATTATATTTATCCGCAACTCGCTTTACTTCCTTCAAATCAAAGGTATTACCCAAAGTATGAGCAATCATAATAGCTTTTGTTTTATCGGTCACAGCCCCTTCAATTAAAGAAGCATTGACGTTGTAGGTTTTATTATCAACGTCAACAAATACAGGAATCAGGCCGTTCTGTATGGCTGGATTTACTGTTGTAGGGAAACCTGCTGCAACGGTAATAACTTCATCACCTTTCTTTAAAGCTCTTGCACCAAGCTTGGGGGATGTCAGTGCAGTAAGGGCTAATAGATTAGCCGACGATCCCGAAGTCGTTGTAAGAACATGGGGTAAACCAAAATATTCACCTAAACGTTTTTCAAAAGCTTCATTAAAGCGCCCTGCCGTCAGCCAACCGTCTAAGGAAGCATCGACCATGTACTGTAGCTCTTTCGCGCCAAGCACTTTACCTGAAGGCGGAACAATCGACTCACCCGCCATAAATATTTTAGGGGCATATTCTAGCTCAGCATATTTTTCTACCAGCGCGGCGATTTCTTTACGTATTGTTTCTTGTGACATTAATTCATACCTATTCGAGCAGTCATATATTCTTTAATTTCGGTTAACGTATGCTCTCGCATATTTGCTTTAGCTAACCACTCTTTATGCCATCTAGTGATCTTACACAGAGTTGTATCTAAATCCCATACTGGCTGCCAGTTCAATCGCATTTTGGCTTTAGAGCAATCCAGTTTCAAGTAATGAGCCTCATGTGGATGCTCTCCGTCACTCAAAAACCAATTAGCCTCTCCCCAATTAGAAGAAAGGGTCTCTACAATTTTTTGAACAGGCTGAGCATCTTCATCCTTCGGACCAAAATTCCATGCTTCTGAATACTCCGCACCTTCGCTATAGAGTTTTTCAGCCACTGCGAGATAACCAGACAATGGTTCTAAAACATGCTGCCAAGGGCGTATAGCATGTGGGCTTCTTATTTCTACCGATCTATTTTCTTGGAACGCTAATAGGATATCCGGTATTAATCTATCCAGTGCCCAATCACCACCACCGATAACATTACCCGCGCGAACAGAGGCAAGACCAACTCCGTGCTGAGCATAAGTGGCAGGATTAAAAAATGACTGCCTAAAGGAAGACGCGACTAATTCAGCACAACCCTTACTATTACTGTACGGGTCGTAACCCCCCATAGGTTCATTTTCTCTATAACCCCATACCCACTCTTGGTTTTCATAGCATTTATCACTGGTAATATTGACGATTGCTTTTATACTTGACACTTTACGACAGGCTTCTAATAAATGAACAGTACCCATGACATTGGTTGAGTAAGTATCAATAGGTATATCATAAGACAAGCGCACCAATGGCTGAGCGGCCATATGAAAAACTATCTCTGGCTTAAATGCTTCGATGCTGTCGAGCAAGGCCTGATAATCACGAATATCAGCAATCTGTGATTCCATTCCTGAAGCCACATCGGCCTCTAAAAATAAACTAGGCTCTGTCGGTGGCACCAACGAGTATCCTTTTACTATGGCCCCCATCTCCTGTAACCATAAAGACATCCAGCTGCCTTTAAAACCAGAATGCCCAGTCAAAAAGACCCTCTTACCTTTCCAGAAATCAACATTCATGCTTTTCGTCATTATTACCAAACCTTCCAAGGTGCTTTACCTGCAGACCATAATTCTTCTAGGTGGTTCTTATCTCGAAGAGTATCCATCGGCTGCCAAAAACCATGATGCTCATAAGCCATCAATTTGCCATCTTCAGCTAATTTATTTAGGGGATATTGCTCCCATGTTGTGCTGTCATTTTCAATGTAATCAAGTACTTTTGGCGAAAGTACAAAGAAGCCACCATTAATCATAGCGCCATCGCCTTTCGGCTTTTCTTTAAAGTTTAGGACTTTACCATCAGTGATATCTAATGCGCCAAAACGGCCTGGAGGGTAGGTTGCCGTTAACGTCGCTAGTTTTCCATTTTTTTTGTGGAAGTCTATTGTTTCAGCAATGTTCATATCACCTACGCCATCACCATAGGTAAAACAGAATGCCTCTTCATCCTTAAGGTATTTAGCCACACGTTTCAGTCGCCCACCTGTCATAGAGTCATCGCCTGTATCAACAAGTGTTACTTTCCAAGGCTCTGCACGCTTATGATGCACTTCCATAGTATTATCTTGTAAATCAAAAGTAACATCAGACATGTGCAAGAAGTAATTTGCGAAGTATTCTTTGATGACATAGCCCTTATAACCACAACAGATAATGAAATCATTCACCCCATGGGCCGAATACATTTTCATAATGTGCCATAAAATAGGCTTACCACCCACCTCGACCATAGGCTTTGGCTTTAGACTTGTCTCTTCGCTCAAGCGAGTTCCTAACCCACCCGCTAATATCACTGCTTTCATTTACCGATCCTTAAACTTTAATTTACAATTCGTTATTTATTATGATGATACAAATGCATCGGAGTAGAAGCTTTGCGAACTCAAGCCACTACTAATTAAAAGACTTGACGCTGCCTTAATCATACTTTCTGAACCACACGCATACACTTCAAAGTCATCTAATGATTCATGTTGAGACAGTATCAGGTCCTGAATATACCTTGTGCCTTCTATGGCGGATTCACCTTCCCTAGAACAAAGAGGAAAGTACTTAATATTTGGGTACTGTTTATCCCATTCATTAGGCAGCTGACTATAGAGATCTTTCATAGTTCTGCCACCCCAGTAAATGTAAACATCCCTATTACTTGAACTTTCTATTAACTTTTCAACCATTGCCTTTACCGGGGCAAATCCTGTACCTGTACACATGAAAATTACTGGAGATACACACTCCCGCAAGAAGAAAGTACCAAGCGGCCCATTAATTCGAAACAGCATGTTTTCTTTTAAATTATTAAATAAGTGCTCACTAAAAAGTCCACCTGGCACCTTTTTAATGTGAAGTTCCACTGTGTTTTTATTTGAATTGGAGTTTGCTATTGAATAACTCCGCTTTTCTCCAGCCCAAATTAAATCAATAAACTGGCCGGATAGAAAATCAAACTTCGAGGTTGGAGGAAGCCTCAAAACAATAGCTACTACATCATCATTCAAATATTCAAAACTATCTACTTTTGCAGGAATAGTTTTTTTAACAATCTGACTTAACTGCTCATAATAGTCAGCTTGTATTTTCAGGTTTGTTTCAGCACGAGTGCAGCACGTGAGTATTTCATTACTACCTAAATCATGCAGAGTCACTTGTTCACGTAATTCTTCTGATATGCTCACCTCACCCTCTACCAATACTGCCTTACACTGTCCACACTGACCATTATTACAACTGTATTCCAGGTTAATATTCTTGGATAACGCAGCATTCAATATAGTTTCACTAGCTGACAACTGAAATTCAATATTACTAGGAAGCAATTGTATATTTTTATTCATAATCCCAACTCTCTATATATGAGCATCGATATTAATCACCTCAATGCCTTTCGTCCTTTAAATAATTACGTTAATTACCCTAATTGGCTGGATACCAATGCAGATCGCCCTGATAGGTTATGAGCTCTCGTTCGGGAATTCGCATATTATCTTTATTAAGCTTATAAGCTATTGATAATATCAATACACGCTTGTTCTGGGTTTGTAGCTTGGGTAATTGGTCGACCAATAACCATATAATCACCGCCGGCATCAACCGCTTGCTTAGGTGTCATTATACGGCGCTGATCACCTGCAGCACTGCCTATAGGTCGAATACCTGGAGTCACTGTTAAGAAGTCTTTGCCACACAAATCTTTAATCAATTCAATTTCTTGCGCACTGCTTACAACACCATCCATACCAGACTGCCTAGATAACTTAGCCAATCGCTCTACTTGCTGCTGCGGGCTAACATCTAAGCCAATACCTACAAGATCTGTCTGCTCCATAGAAGTCAGAACCGTAACGGCTATCAATAATGGCTTGTGGCTTTTATTGGCAATAGCTTCTGCTGCTGCCACCATCATACGCTCTCCACCCGAAGCATGAACGTTTACCATCCATACACCTAACTCAGCAGCTACAGTCACTGCGCTGGCACAAGTATTAGGAATATCGTGGAATTTTAAATCAAGAAATACATCAAAATCCATTTTATGCAGCTGCTCTAAAACAGCAGGACCAGAAGCTGTAAAAAGTTCTTTACCTACCTTCACTCGGCACTTGGAAGGATCAAGCTGTTTAGCCATTTCAATCGCTTGCTGCGGGGTTGGGTAGTCCAATGCAACCACAATAGGTGATACTGTGCTTTTTTCAACGCTTGCTTGTGTCATAACTGTTTTATTCTTTGATCTATTGCTCATATATGCGCCGCAGAGTAGCATAAACCGCTATAAGCTGCACAGTAGTACCCGTCAATTATTTAGAACGCTAAAGTGCTCAGTTACATAAAAACTGTGCCAATAAGTTAAATAGACGTAGTCTTATACTCATTTAACGCCTGAATAATCTTTGTTACGTCCTTATTAGCAATAACTGGGCTAATAGGCAAGCTGAGTACTTTTGCATGAATCTCATCAGTTATAGGCAGGTTAATCTCACCCCACTCTGAATATGCTTCTTGCTTATGAGGTGGGATTGGATAGTGTATTAATGTTTGAATATCATTACCCAATAAGTACTTTTGCAATTCGTCACGTTTTTCACAACATATAACAAAAACATGCCATGCATGAGAGTTACGAATTAAGGTAATCGGTAATGTAATTAAAGGATTATTAATTTCTTTAAGGTAGCGCTCGGCAATGTCACGGCGTTTATTTGTATCAGTATCAAGATGTTTTAACTTTACATCTAGCATCGCTGCTTGAATTTCATCTAAGCGGCTATTAACACCCTTGTAAATATTTTTGTATTTTTCATGCGAACCATAATTTCTTAGTGCTCTTAATATCTGGGCTAATTCATCATCATTGGTAGTAATGGCACCGCCATCTCCTAATGCGCCTAAGTTTTTACCTGGATAAAAACTAAAACCTGAAGCATCCCCCCAATTACCCGCCTTAATGCCGTTAATTTCAGCACCGTGGGCTTGTGCCGAGTCTTCAAGCACTAATAAGCCATGCTCTTTTGCAATTTCCGTAATGGCAGGCATATCGGCCAAGTGACCGTATAAATGCACAGCAAGAATCACTCTTGCTTTCTTAGTTATGGCTTTTTTTGTATTTTCAGGGCATAAATTGTAAGTGTTTTTATTGGGCTCTACCAAAACTGGGATTAGGTTGTTTTGTGTAATGGCTAAAATACTGGCTATATAGGTATTAGCAGGGACAATCACTTCATCCCCTTCTTGCAACAAACCTAGCTCCATCCAGGCTCGTAATGTAAGAATAAGCGCGTCTAAACCATTAGCAACACCAATGCAGTGCTTTGTACCGCAATAGCTGGCAAAGTTTTGCTCAAAATTTCCAAGCTCTTTACCAGCAATATACCAACCGGAATCAATCACACGATTGCACGCTGCTTTTAACTCATCACCGTATTGTGTATTTACTGCTTTTAAATCTAGAAAGGGAATCATTATTTTATATACCTAATTACTTTTGCAGGATTACCCACCACCACAGCTTGATCCGGTACATCCTTTACCACAACAGCCCCCGCCCCGACCATTGCATTTTTACCAATAGTGATACCAGGCAATAACGTAGCATTGGCCCCAATACTTGCACCTTCTTTTATAGTTATGCCTTGAAAGGTTTCTGGGTATATTTTTGATCTAGGGTGAAGATCATTAGTGAATGTAGCGTTAGGCCCTATAAATACATTATCCGCTATGCGAGTACCATCCCAAAGAAAAACACCCGACTTAACCGTGACGTTATTTCCAAGGATAACATCCCCTTCAATTAGCGTGTGCGCACATATATTGCAGTTTTCACCAAGTACAGCTCCCTCTAAAATAACAGAGAACTGCCATACCCTTGTATCACTACCTATATTTGAAGCTTGAACATCGGAAAGTTTATGAATCATATCGATGCAGCCGTTATAAATTTTTGATAATCACGAATATAATCCGCCTCATCATAATGCTCACTGGCTAATACAAGTAATACACAACCCTCACTAAAATCATGCATTTCATGCCAAACCATAGGTTCTATCCGAATAGCTTTAAGAGGTGAGCTTAATAAAACCTCAACCTTTTCATTAGCGCCATCTAATTTCATTACACAGCTACCAGAAACACATACAGCTACCTGTTCTAGTTTTTTATGGGCATGAAAACCACGAGAAACACCTTCTTTAGTACCTGTAATATAATAAACCCGCTTAATCTCAAACGGAATATTTTTATTTTCCTCCAATACACTTAGAGCACCCCGATCGTCACCTAATAGCGGTAAATCAATCCATTTAATTAAACTCATATTTTTTTCTCAACAAGGTCAATTAAATATCGCCCATAACTATTTTTCATCATGGGCTTGGCTAATTCTTTAATTTTTTCAGCTGACAGCCAGTTATTGTTAAAGGCTATCTCTTCTAAACAGGCAATTTTAAACCCCTGCCTATGCTCTATGGTTTGCACAAATTGCCCTGCCTCGAGCAAGGACTCATAGGTACCCGTATCTAACCAAGCAAAACCTCGGCCTAGCATTTCTACACTAAGCTCGGATTTTTTAAGGTAGGCATTATTAACACAGGTAATTTCTAGCTCACCACGGTCAGAAGGCTTAATTGATTTTGCGATTTCAACTACGCTATTATCATAAAAATATAAACCTGTTACCGCATAATTTGATTTTGGTTTTTTAGGTTTCTCTTCAATTGATAGTACCTTCATATCACTATCAAAATTCACTACGCCAAAACGCTCAGGATCTTTTACTTGGTAACCAAATACGGTTGCCCCTTTACCTTTTTCCGCTCTATTAACGGCATTTTTTAATTTTGGAGTAAAACCTTGGCCGTAAAAAATATTATCCCCCAATACTAAACAAACATTGTCACTAGCAATAAATTCTTCGCCTATAATGAACGCTTGCGCTAAACCGTCTGGGGTTGGCTGTACTGCATAGCTGACATTGATACCAAATTGACTACCGTCTTTTAAGAGACGCTTATAACCATCTATGTCATCTGGGGTTGATATTATTAAAACATCCCTAATACCTGCCAGCATCAATACTGAAAGCGGATAAAAAATCATCGGCTTATCGTAAATAGGCAATAGCTGTTTAGATACCCCCATGGTTATTGGGTATAAGCGGGTGCCGCTGCCGCCTGCTAGTATTATGCCTTTCATACTACTTCACTCCTAAGCGTTCACGCTGATAGCTGCCGTCTTGCACTCGTGCCGCCCACTCTCTATTATTTAGATACCACTGAACGGTTTTTTTTATGCCCGTTTCAAAGCTCTCGCGCGGAGTCCAACCTAGTTCTTTTTCTATTTTTGTCGCGTCTATAGCGTAGCGTATATCGTGCCCTGGCCTGTCCTTCACATAGGTAATTAAACCTTCGAAACCCTGCGCACTACCTGAGGCTTTTGAATTTTCATTTGCAGGGACTAACTCTTCTAATAATTCACAAATGGTTTGTACCACCTGGATATTTTGTTTTTCGTTATGGCCGCCAATATTGTAGGTTTCACCTATCTTGCCTTCTGTAGCTACCTTATATAAAGCGCGGGCGTGGTCTTCTACGTATAACCAATCACGTACTTGATTACCTTTGCCATAAATTGGCAAAGCCTTACCTTCGAGCGCGTTTAATATCACCAAGGGGATTAGTTTTTCAGGAAAGTGATACGGGCCATAATTATTTGAGCAATTGGTAATAACAGCTGGAAAACCATAGGTGCGTAGCCATGCTCGCACTAAATGATCCGAGCTGGCCTTACTGGCTGAATACGGCGAGCTTGGAGCGTAAGGCGTATCTTCGGTAAATAGATCTTCTGGACCTTCTAAGTCCCCATAAACTTCATCGGTGCTTATATGGTGAAAACGAAAATTGGCTTTTTTATCTTCTTGCCCTTCTTCAGATAAACCATTCCAATACGCACGAGCGGCTTCTAATAATGTATAGGTACCCACAATATTGGTTTGTATAAATTCTGCTGGGCCGTCTATAGATCTATCCACATGACTTTCGGCGGCTAGATGCATAATAACGTCAGGTTGATGCTCTTTAAATACACGATTTAACTCACTGGCGTTGCAAATATCGACTTGTTCGAAGCTATAACGGTCACTATCACCTACTTCTAATAGGCTTTCTAAATTCCCTGCATAGGTAAGTTTATCTAAGTTGATTATAGAGTCTTGGGTGTTTTGAATAATGTGGCGAATAACCGCAGAGCCAATAAAGCCCGCACCACCTGTTATTAATATCTTCATGTAATATTCTTGGCCTTAATCGCTAACAAATAGATAGGGGTCGCAATCATGTCTAATTAGCATGCTACTACCACCTTTAGCATTTTATATATCTTACAATTTTTTAATTTACAGCAGTCACATTCCCCCAATTTTTACACGACGGGCAGCGCCAATGATGCTCTATTGCCTTAAAACCACAACTGCGACAAACGTACTTAGATTCAGCTTCAACTATGCGGCGCAGAATATCATAAACCGTCATAAGTTGTGCGGAATTGAGCACAGCTTTCTGGGTAACGACCATTTCCACAAGTGCGAAGAACCCTTGGTTTGAAGGATGCTGAAATAGCTCTGCCAATAATATCTCTATCCCTTGCTGCTGCTCGCCTTGCTGGGATAGCAGGGTTACCCTTTTCACCAATACCTCGATAGCATGATTATGCTGCCAATGACTTGCTAACTGTTTATCTAAACCTGAAAAATCTTCAAGCTCTGTGAAGCACTCAACCATTTGCGGCAATACCGCTAGCATCACATTATTATCTTGCTTTAGCGCTTTAATAAAACAGCGAATAGCCTCGTGATATTCATTTTGGCTTGCCGCAACTTGAGCAAATATCACATTAGCGCGAGCGCACAAGGGGTTAACTTTTAACGCTAATTTGAGATATTGATGACTTTCTAGAAAATCGCCTTTTTTGAATAGCACGCTCGCATGCTCGCAAGCCGCTTGAGCGATACGACTGCTAATATCAGGCAAGTCAGGTAGCTTGGAGTTTTTATAGAGCTCAAGAATTGCTTTCCACTCTCGCTCCTCTTCATACAGTTCTACCAATAAACGAGAAGCTTGCTTGCGGGTATGACCCTCTTCTTGGATCAAGTCAGTTAGTAGTCGCTCAGCTCTGTCTAACAGACCAGCTTTTAAAAAGTCAGTTGCTAATTCTAGCTCAACATCTAGCTGGGCTTTATCGGATAAGTCTGTTCGGGAAAAGAGATTTTGATGCAGCTGAATGGATTTATCTGTTTGACCTTTTTCTCTGAAGATACGACCTAAATTAAGATAAAGCTCAACGGCTTCATCACTAATTTCGGTAACGTCTAACAGACGATCAAGGGCTTTGTCGTTATTTTCAGCCAGTAGAAAATCAATACTCGGTAGAGTATCGCGTCCTATACGTAGATTCTCTGAGCGCTTGCCTTGAAAGCGACCCAGTAGCCAGCCACAACCAATGGCTACCACCAATAGCAGATAAACAACAAGATCCGCTTCTATTGGCATGGTCATTAGTGATTTAGCTTTTCAAGCTTAGCTTTGGTTTGCTTCAATTCTTTTTGTAAGCGCTTATTTTCAAAGCCTAGACCTAGACGACTTATAGAGGCAACCAACAGCCCTAGCATCAGCCCTAGTACAATAAGGCAGCCAGACCACAATGGCAGCGGGACTAAAATAGAGTCTAAGAATAAGAAATCCAGCGCAATGCTTTGTTCGTTATACAAAGCGAATAATATTCCATAGCCAAATACAGCCAATACTATCAATAAGATTATTAGGGTTTTTAGTAGCTTCATTAGGCGCCTAAACTTTCATTAACTTGGTCACGCAGTTCTTTTCCTGGCTTGAAGTGCGGCACAAACTTGCCAGACAGCTCAACGGAGTCACCGGTTTTTGGATTACGTCCCATACGCGGAGATCGATAATGCAGCGAGAAGCTACCAAAGCCTCGAATTTCTATGCGCTCACCCGTCGATAAAGACTGTGACATGTGATCTAAAATTGTTTTCACCGCCAGTTCAACATCTTTTGCTGATAACTGGGGCTGTTTGCTTAACATACGCTCAATCAGTTCTGATTTTGTCATTACGACATCCTTGGCGGAAGCAGATAAAGGTCTTTAGATCAATAACTTACAACCTGCCGTTCGGATTTGCAAGCACAAAAAAACCCCACCTCCTTTGCAGGAGATGAGGTTTTCTTTAGCGCTTAGCTAATAAGTCGTAAAACTTATTCGCCTTTCTGGCTCAACTGCTCTTTGATCAAATCACCAATAGTGGTTGGACCTTTAGCTTCTGATTCAGATTTAGCACGCTGGTCAGCAATTGCTTGCTTGTCAGCTACTGCGTCTTTTGACTTGATAGACAAGTTAATTACGCGGTTCTTACGATCAACGTTAGAAATGATAGCGTCTACAGAGTCGCCTTCTTTCAATACGTTGCGAGCATCTTCAACTTTTTCACGGCTAATTTCAGAAGCCTTCAAAGTTGC
>MAAB01029679.1_pt1 | contig 26778 bp, 25 predicted proteins | sample 1115991 | NCBI WGS metagenome assembly MAAB01 (sample SAMN04961124, study PRJNA320927) | seawater metagenome | isolation source: sample BD02T18 sea water enriched with oil for 18 days | place: USA:Gulf of Mexico | collected 2013-07-27
CGTTATTGATGGCGTAGGAATATCACTTTTTGATGAATTCTGATTACCTGTAACTAAAGACTTACTATGTACTAAAGTTACAGCTCCAAGTAAAGATGCTTTTACCCCTTGAAGTGTTGCTGTTCTCGCATCAGCCGTTAAATCAATAAACTTAGGTGCTGCCGTTGCAGCAAGAACACCTAAAATAACAATGACCACTATGAGTTCAATAAGGGTAAAGCCTTGCGTATTTTTAATAGCTTTTTTACGGATAATAGCAAGTTGCATTGATACTTTCACTTCTGTTGAAAATTCTCTTCACTCATAACAGCATAAAGCATTTATCAAGAAAAATATATCTTGTAATCGACAAACAATTTTCCGATAAGGTATTGTAAACACATATGAAGCACTTTACTCTTTACTTACCATTTCCCGGATATTTGGCCACGTTGACCCTTTTCCCATATTTTCGATTTTTTCTTATTCTATACATCTGCTTTGCGATGCATGTTGTTCTTGAGACACCCGGTGGCACGGGCCTGTATCTATCATTCAATGTTTTTGGTTGGCTAATCGCCGCACTACTAATTTCATTGGGTTTGTGGCAAATCACTCTTAATAAAAAAGTCGTTTTCAGTAAACTACAATTTTATAGTTTATTAGGAATTTTATGTCTGTGCATACCAATGTTTTACGGTAGCGAGTTTAGCGACCACGCTATACCACGTTTATTAGGTTTAGCTGGTGGTTTACTGCTTTTATTTTGTTTGTATCAATTTGATGAGTTAACAAAAAATCCACAGCAAATATTATGGTGGCAAATATTATGGTGGATATTAATAGCGGTGGCTATTCAAGCCTGCTTTGCTTTAGTGCAGTATTTTATTTTAGAAACTGGAGATTGGGCTGGATATAAACCGGGCATTAGCCGTCCACATGGTAGCTTTTTACAACCTAATGTTATGGCCAGTTTTATGGCTACGGGAATTGCTATTGCTCTGTATTTATCTGGTGAAAGAAAGTTGGGATCTTATCGGTTATATTCACAAGCTCTAGTGTACTTCTGTTTGTTTTTCGCGACTTTTTTTGTTGTGGTACTTCAATCTCGTACTGGTCATTTATCGGTTATTCTAGTTATCACTTTCATTAGCCCTTATTTGTATTACAAAAACAGAAATCAGCTTTGGTTAAACCTAATTATAATATGCTTAGCTTTTATTATAGCTCTACTAAGCTTTAGCAGCAGTGAAGTATTTAATCGTGGTGAAGAAAGCTATCAAAAAGCTGGTTCTCGGCCAAATACCTATATAATTACGGCTAAAATGATATTAGACAAACCGATTACAGGCGCTGGTTATGGTCTTTATGAACGTGCTTTTTTAGATACATATAATCAGTATGTTATTGAACACCCCGAAATTGGTGCTGCACAACAGCGCATGGCACACCCACACAACGAAGTATTATTCTGGGCGAGTGAAGGCGGTATTGTTGCGTTATTAGGTATGACGTTTTTCTTTATTGCATATATGCAGTGCTGGTTCAAAGTTAGTGCAAAACTAGGTAAGCGTTTAGCCGTTTTAGGTTTAATTACGCCTTTATTGTTGCACAGCCAATTAGAGTTTCCTTTTTACAGTTCTGTGAGCCATTGGTTTATTTTTATTATTTTCCTATGGTTAACTGACATACTTAGTGGAAGTTACAAGACAGTATTCTCTTTTGATAAAACATTTTTAATACGCTTTTTAGCTATTTTAACTTCAGTTATTTTTGTACCGTTCTTAATCACCACATTACATACTGCAAATATTATCGTTCAGCATGAAAAATATGGATACCGGCATTTAGATAAGTTAAACGAAATAGTTAACCCCATAGTTTGGCAAGGAAAATTAGACTCCATTATATATTCTCATTTATTAGTCGCCGGAATAAGAGAAAAACAACCTAGTTATCTTAAATCATATATCCAATGGGGAAGAAAAAGGGTTAAACATTCTCCGAGAGTATCCATATATACCAATATGCTATTAGCTTTAACAATAGTGGGAAAGAGCAATGACTATGAATTATTGTTATTAGAAGCTAAAAAGACGTATCCGTTAAAGCAAGATTGGCCAAAGCCTTTTCTGAAAAAATAGAGACATCGAAATTAATTACAGGCATAAAAAAACCGAGCTTTGCTCGGTTTCTGATATAAACGGCTATTTAGCAATCACTTCCTATTGCTGGACGACTTTCAGCTGAAGTTACACCACTCATATTATAAGTTGCAGTACAAGAATCGCCATCAGCATGTGTAAAGCTTGCAGTAGTACTAGAAACTGAAGCAGATATATCATTCGTATCGATCAAACTAGCAATTTGATCAGCATCAGGCCAGCCATAAGTAACATCAATACTTGCAGAACCTACAGAAATTGCACCAGTAGGACCAGCTTGACTAGTTACTAGTGCCTTAGCATGTGCCATATCAGCAGCAGAATTCAATGCACCTCGCGTTCCCTCAACAATTGAGTCTTTAGCATCCGCAGTCAAATCAATAAACTTAGGAGCAGCAGTAGCAGCTAAAATACCCAAAATAACAATAACGACCACTAATTCAATTAATGTGAAACCTGCTTGTTTTTGTAATGTTTTCATAATTTACCTTTTTGTTGTAATTTTAAAATTTGATTTAAGTTTGAATTCGAGTCTAATTAGTATTTGCATTAATATTTATTGCTACCGTGCTATTTGCCGGTGAATAAGTAAAGTTGTTACCTTTATTCGTCGCGGTACCAGGATCTACATAACCACCGCTGTCGTTTTTCTCTAAGGTCTCTTTTAAATAATAAATACAATATGGATTAGTAGCGGTATCTGTATTGGTTGCAGTAATGTAATCAGTTGAATTGGCAATACTTGCTGAATATTCTTCAATTGTCGGTGGTTGCTGAAAAATGTTAGTCCATACTGAAATACAGTCCACATCTGCAATTGCGGCTGTTGCCGTTGTACCCAAAGCATAACCTGGCCTGATATTATTGTCAGAATCTGCAACTGTTAGGTATAAAGTTACACCATCATAATCAACAAAGTTTTTTGCGGGATCAGCGCCATCATTTTCTCTTCCCTCTGCTTCCCATTGTGCTCTTGCTAAAGAGATACCTGTAGCAAAACCACCGGCCATTCCTTCAATATTGGCTTGCTTGGCTTGGTCGGTTAGATCAAGAAACTTAGGAATAGCAGTAACGGCTAAAAAACCTAAAATAACCACTACGATCACTAACTCTATAAGGGTAAAACCCGACTGTTTTCTCATAACAACCTCTTTTTTTTGTTACCAGTATATTAACTGGTGCTATAAATTGATTCTAACAACGATTTGCTAATAAAGTCACTTACTTAGTTAACTAAGATAACAATATTTAACAGATGTTCGATAATTTCTGTTTTTTATTACTTGTGTTCTTTTATTTTACTCACCTTGCCATTGCTTGGTTGGTATTCGAAATACTCACCGCTTGGCAGACTATATTGGCATGAATGACTTTGCTGCTGTCTTTCATTATCATAACTGACATTTACCAATACCGCTGAAATGGGCTGTTTCATATAAACCATTGGCGTCGCTAAAACTTGTTGCCATATTAGCTGACAGCCATTTTCTCCATTCAAATACTCTTCCGTTGAAATATCAACCCAACCTGCTGAATTTACTGCTACGCGAATGTTTTCGGGATTGCCATTTATAGTCGTTGTTTCTTTAATAATGACCCATCGTGGTTGCTTGTCCATAAACCACTGTGCATGAATACCTGTTATTCGAGCAGAAAAACTATTAGCAACAGCGTCAAAACCTACTTTGGTAAAATGCGCTTCTTGTTTAAAAAAGTAATAAATAAAAGATGCCATTAACAAACCCAACATAACCATTATGATGAGGTTTTCAGCCATCGACTTTCCTTTTTTATCGCTAACTTGTTGTAAAGTCATTTTGTATTCATTTATTCCATAAACATATTATTGATATTTTATTACTAATTGCTGAAACACAGATTTATTGTTCCAGACTAGATCTAACTATCTCGCCCATTCGGACGGATTAAAAATAAAGGTATGTGCCATTTAAAGGTAAGTTTTACTTACCTTTAAATGCAGACATCATATCCCACATTGGCGTGAATATGCCCAAGGCAAGTATTAATACCATTCCAGCCACTATAGCGATCATTATAGGTTCAATTCTAGCGGTTAGCGTACCTAGCTCGTAATCCACTTCTCGCTCGTAATAATCACCAACTTCTTGTAAAAGCTCATCAACACGGCCTGTTTCTTCACCTACTGCAATCATTTGTAATACTAGTGGGGTGAATAATGTACTGGTATTTGATGAACGTAAGAGGCTTTCTCCACTTTCAATAGCACTACGCATAGCTAATATTTTTTCTTGCATATAGGTATTGTCTACAGCATCGGCTACAAGAGTTAACCCTGTAGTTAATGGTACTCCTGCTTTTAAAACAATAGAAAATGTATGAGAAAACCTTGATAAAATAGACCGTTCAATGATTCCTCCTACTATCGGCAAACGAGTTTTCAACCTGTCCCATAAATACATACCACGCTTTGTTTGCAAATAATGGCGTAATCCGAAAAAGCCAAAAACACAGCCAATTAGCATATGCGGCCAGTACGTTAAAAAGAAGTTAGAACTGGCAATTAGAATTTTTGTTGCTATGGGTAGGTCTGCACCTAACTTAGCAAACATATTAGCAAACGTTGGCACTACGAATATATTTAAAATAACCATAGCAATCACTATGGCGCCTAGTACAAAACTTGGGTAACGTAACGCTGTTTTGATTCGTTTACGTGTGTCTTGCTCCCGCTCAAAGTAACTTGCTAGCTTTAAAAACGAACCATCTAGTTGACCGGTATTTTCACCGACATGAATTAATGAAATAAATAATGGCGGGAATATTTTAGGGTGTTTATTTAAGGCGGTTGACAAGGTATAACCACCTTCAAGCTGACTAGCAATATCCGTTAGGGCACCTCTTAGTTTTACCGACGTACTAGATTCAGCCATACCATTTATTGCACGTAAAATAGGTACTCCAGAGCGAACAAGTGCATACATTTGCCGACAAAAAACAATTAATTCATCAAGCGAAATGACGGCAAAACCCAGCAATTCGCCAATATCTATATTGGCTAAATCAGTTGACCCACTCGCTTTCACTGTGGCTGCATTAATTGCTACCGGAATAATACCTTGTCGCGACAACTGCTCAGAAACAGCAGCAGAATTTGCGGCTTCCATTACCCCTTTAACTTGTGAGCCGCTGGCATTTCTACCAACATAATTAAATGCTGCCATAATAAGTCCTGCTGTTAACCTTGTACGTCGATAGTATCAACTAGGCGAAGTACTTCTTCCACACTTATAATGCCCTGTTTAGCATAATTAAACGCCGCTTGAGCTAATGGTGTAAAGGTTGGGTTTGCTTTAGCTAATTGAGTAAATGCTTCTGAGTCATCACGTTTTAATGCCGCCATCATAGGTTCATTCATTTCTAATAACTCGAAAACACCAATACGCCCTCTATATCCCGAGTATTGACAAGATTGACAGCCACGTCCTCTTTTATAGGTAATCGTTTTTGCTTCTTCGCCAGCTAAATGAGTAAGCCACTGCATTTCTTGGCTGTCTGGTGTATGGTCTTCTCCACAATGTTCACATATTTTTCGTACCAGTCGCTGAGCAATAACCGCACGTAACGAACTACCAACAAGAAAGCCTGCAGCGCCCATATCTATTAAACGAAGGGCACTGGTTATTGCGTCATTGGTGTGAAGTGTTGATAACACCAAGTGACCCGTTAATGCGCCTCGCAAACCAATTTCAACAGTTTCGTGATCACGCATTTCGCCGACCATTATAATATCTGGATCTTGTCGTAGTGCGGTACGTAATACAGTAGAAAAATTAAGATCTATTTTGGGCGCAACTTGCACCTGATTAATTCTGGGTAAGCGATATTCGACAGGATCTTCAACGGTGATAATTTTTTTGCTTGCTTGATTTAGTTCGCTTAACGCACCATATAACGTGGTTGTTTTACCGCTACCCGTAGGACCAGTAACAAGTACCATACCATGAGGTCGTGTAATTTGATGACGAACACGAGCCACTATGTCGGCAGGCATACCGGTTTGATCTAGCGATAAAAGCCCTGCTGATTGATCAAGTAAGCGCATAACTACTGACTCACCATGTTGCACTGGCATTGTCGACATACGCACATCTATATTATGACCTTTAATTTGCAGGTTAAAACGGCCATCTTGTGGTAAACGTTTTTCTGAAATATCTAGACCTGCCATCAGCTTTAAGCGTAAAACCATCGCTGAAGCAATTTTATTCTCTTTAAGAATATTTTCTTGTAATACGCCATCAATACGTTGACGAATGCGTAATAAGTCTTCATCTGGCTCAATATGAATATCAGAAGCGCGCATTTGCACTGCGTCTTCAAATACTGATTGCAGCAACTTCCCAACAGTTGCATCTCCGCTATCATCCAAGAATGATGATGACAAATCAAAATTAGTGGTTTCTTCGTATTCTTCTTCAAGTTGGCTAGCAAATGATTCTATATCTGCTGTTCGGCGATAAAGACCGTCAAATGCTTCATAGAGTTGCGACTCCATCACGACAGCCAGCTTTAATTTTTTCGGCGCAAGCATTTGTTCAAGTTGGTCAAGCCCACCTAGATCGGCGGGATCACTCATCCCTAATAATACAGCGTCCCCTTGATCTTCAATGATCAAAGCGCGTAGACGGCGAGCATGTACTTCAGGCAATAATAAAGCGACTTCGCTAGGGATTCGACGCTGGCTAATATCCAAAAAAGGTACATTTAGCTGCTGTGCTAAAAACTCCAGTAATTGACGTTCGCCAATATGGCCAAGTTCAATAAGGGTGTCACCTAATTTTCGTCCGGTCGTTTTCTGACTATTTAGCGCTTGCATTAATTGTTCATTAGTAATGATATGTTCATGAACTAATAAATCGCCAAGTCGCATTTTTAATTTAGGTGCGGCCATTAATATTCTCCTAACTCGGTCATACGCTGACGAACAAAGCTTTCGGCGCTGTCCGACAATCCCATTTTGGTGAGTGCTTCTTTATAGGCAAAGCTTGCTTGCTTAAATTCACTATTACTATCATGCGCTACCGCCAAACCTAACCACCAACGTCCTGTTGACGGTTCAATATCTGTTAATACTTTATAGGCTTGGGCTGCCGCAGTAAATTCATTTAATTGTTGAGCGATACTCGCCCGTATACTCTGATATTCAACATCACTAACGTCGTTTACTTGCGATAAATTATTTAAAACATTAAATGCTTTTACTGTGCGATTTTGCTGTAAATAAATCCGTGCTTGCATCATTCTAAATTCGGTATCAGTTGGTGATATTGCGAGCCCTTGCGAGAGTAAATTCAAAGCAGGAGTATATGCCTTTCGTCCAAACCATAAAGCGGCTAACTGTTTTCTTGCACTTTTATGCTCAGGCATTATGAGTAGCACATCTTCAAATAAGCTCTCAGCTTTTGCGATGTTATTATTAGCGAGTGCTTGCTCCGCACGTTTAATCTTTTGTTGTGCTAATTCGCCTGGCGATAATTGCTTGCGCGATATTTTCAATTTTGAAGGGGGAACTATAATGTTATCTTTTGGCTGTATTATAATAGGAGCTATTTTTTCAGTAATATTACTTAAGTTTTTAGCCAAGCTATTTTTAGATGAATTAATTGACTCATTGGCAAGCTTAGCAGTTTTGTTCTCTGTTATAACTTGCTTCTGAGTTGCTTGGATTTGTGTATTATTATCATTCACGACATTAGGTGGAGTTGTTAAATCATCCTGCTTTTGCTTTGCTATCGCTGTATCAATAGCTGTTACTATTTTTTGAGCAACTATCTGCTCAGATATTCTAGTTTTAGGAATTTGGTTTTTCTTAAGCGCTTGATTTTCAGTATACATTTGCCAAACAAAAAGTCCGATAATATTTAACAATACAATAACGGTTAAACTGATCAGTAATATTTTATTATTTGAAGTCGCAACAGCAACAGGCGCTGTAAAGTTACTTGAGCCTTGTTGCTCAACCTTTCGTTGGTCTAAATCCTTCAACATTTGATTAATGACGCTCAAACGATTACTCCATAAGTATTAAGCAAATAACCTATAACGATAGAAATACCTACCACGGCTATAGTAATGTACCATTTCAATGCACTCGGCGATTCAGTTGCCTCGGTATCCTTTATAGCAGCCGATAAATGCTGATTGGTCAATTGATATTGCCCTTGTCCATAACTTAACATTAGCATTTTATGACAAAGTACATTGACTAGACGTGGAATACCCAGGCTGACTTTGGCAACCTTTTTAGCTAAAGCATTACTGAATAATGCCGCGCCTTTATAACCAGCGACTTGCAAACGATGCTGAATATAACTTTGTACTTCTAATGCTGTCATCGGACGTAAGCGATATGAAAAAGTAATACGCTGTTTCAACTGTCTAAATTTTGTTGTTGCTAGACGCGCATCTAATTCAGGTTGGGCAAATAAGACAACTTGCAAAAGCTTGCGGGTTTCTGTTTCTAAATTTGTAAATAATCGCAACGCTTCAAGACTTTCTTCAGGTAACGCTTGCGCTTCATCTAAAATAAGGACAACTGAGTGCCCTTCACTGTGTAGCTCTAATAGCCGTTGTTGAATGCGCTGAGTTAGTAATTGTACCGACATGCGTTGAGCTTGTTTTACACCTAACTCTACAGCCACTGCACGGCGTAACTCATCAGGTTTTAAATAAGGATTAGGAATATAAGCCGTTACAAAATGTTCAGGTATTTCATTCAGTAATTTTCGACATAACAATGTTTTTCCGGTACCAACCTCTCCGACAACTTTAATAAAACCTTCCCCTGTTTTCAGGGCCGTTAGCAAGACTGCTAACGCTTCATTATGCGGTTCTAACCCAACATAAAATGCAGTGTTTGGTGTTAAAGTGAACGGTAGTTCCGTTAAACCAAAATGATAAAGGTACATAGTTGTTAACTACCGTTATTAATTATCGCTACTGCTTGGGTTATTGCCGTCATTCTTAGAGAAATCATCTTCTGGAAACCATTGTTTTAATAATGAACGAGCATCTTTTAGTTGATTTTTCCAAGTATCTTGGCCAACAACAATAGGCTTTAGTAAAATAACTAATTCTTTTTTCTGAGTCTGCTCACTTTTACTTTTAAACAGTTCTCCCATCAAGGGTATATCACCAAGAAATGGCGTTTTTGATTCAACAAATGATTTTTTCGTTTCTATTAAACCACCAATAACAACAATTTCGCCTGACTTTGCACGAATTATCGTATCAGACTCACGTACACTGCTTTTTGCTAATGGGAGAATAATTTCATCATCACCTAGCTTGATAATCTTGGTTTGTTCATTGGTAGAAGTAACTGATGGATGAACATGAAGAATGACCTCTCCATTTGCATCTATTTGCGCAGTTACATCTAAAGCTATACCAGAGAAAAAAGGTGTTAAATCAATTTCAGGAGAAGTGGTGGTTGAAGTCCCTGTAGTCGTGGTATTTGAAACATCCGTTACGTAATACTCATCACTACCTACTTTTATGACCGCTTTTTGATTGTTCGTTGCGGTAATTCTTGGGCTGGATAATACTTGTACATTACCTTGAGTTGACAGTAAATCAATCACGCCAGTAAAGTCTTTATTGTTAATTGTTAAGTTACTCGTACCACCAATGGTACTCGCAATAACATTGCCCGCAATAGTACCTGTTGTTCCAAAGACTAAATCAGTGCTACCAATACTACCCAGTACTTGATCCCACTTTACACCTTGCTGGTAATCGTCATTAAGGGTAACTTCCATAATTTTAGCTTCAATGATAACTTGGCGACGTAAATGCGTTTGCGTATCATTAATAAAGTCTTTAACTGCTTTTATTTCTGCTGGTAATGCACGCACCGTCACTAAGCCTGCTTGCGGTGAAACAATTACTGAACGATCATCTTGATTGCCGACTAAAAGCGTTAATGTTTCTTTGAGTTCTTTCCAAAAGTCAGACTCAGTTTCAGTGTAGATGTTAATACCACTTGAGCCTTGCTGATTATTTTGGTTACCACCATTGGATCCGTTTGATCCGCTGGACTTACTTGAGCTATTCGAACTATTGTTGGAATTACCGTTTGAATTATTACCACTGTTTGGATCATTTTCTGAAACGCCACCAGAATTAATGCTAGTGCTTGACATGCCAAAACGTTTAACAAATAAGTAATTTAATGGGATGGTTTCAGTGCGAATACCCGCTGGATAAACTTGCACAACTTTACCGTTGCGGCGAATTTCATACCCGTAAACTTCTTCCACGATATCAAGAACTTCATCAAGAGTGCTGTTTTTTAAGTTTAAGGTAATTGTGCCCGTTACATCAGGATGAACCGCTACGCTGTATGCTGATTCGTCAACTAAAGCCGCAAAAAATTCTTGTGCATTAACATCACTCGCCGCAATTTCTAAGCGTTTTTCTGCCAATAAGCCATTGCGAGCTTGACTGATACTGCGTTGCATCAATTCTTGTTGGATCGCATTAGGTACTTTAAGTGCTTTAGGCGCTGTTTTACTTGAGTCTGCAATAGCTTTATCAAGCGCTTCGGTAATTTCTATTGGTTGTTCAGTCGTCGATTGACAACCAAACAAGGCTAGCATTAGCGTGAAGCAAGAAAGTTTTATTTGAGTATTTTTCATTTGATTATTTCTTTTCATTTTGATTTAACCACCACGCCAGAAAATACGCTGAGCTTTAAACGTTTTTCTGCTGAACGTAATACAACACTGGTATTATTTACCGCCACTAATTTATATTGGCGGATAAAGTCACCTACTTTTAATACTTGCCCATTAATAACAGCGGTATGTACTTCGTAACCGTGTACGATGCTTTCTAAAACAAATGCTGCTTTGCCAGCTTTTACGGATTTATTCTCCGATGAAAGTCCTGAACTTGATAATGGTTTTGTTGGGTCAATATTTTGTGCTTCGCCAATAGGCGAAAGGAATAAAGTAACGCAGCAGAGACTGATAAGGGATAAATTTTTAAACACCGATAAACTCCCGTTTAGTACTTAAACTATACATTTCTATTTCTAGTTCACTGACTGGGTATTCTTTCAGTTGATAATTAAATTCTTGCCAAAAAAACTTCCATGACAAGGCTTCAAGCTGTTGTAAGTAATCGCGTAATTGAAAATAACTGCCGCTAAGCTTAATTTTTATGGCATGGCGATAAAGTACCAACTCCTGGGGAGCAGATTCTTCACTGTTATCACTGGCTGATTTATTTATGGCATTAGTGTTATTATTTTTTGTTGTATTTTTAGAAGATGACATTGTAATAGGCTGCGCTGCAATGACTTGAAATGATTGTAAAGAAACACCTTTTTGTGTTTTAAGTAATTGTAGTAAAGCATAACGCATTTGAACAGGGTCAATTAAGTCTGACGTTAACTTTAATAAACCTTCATCCACAGCTTTTATTTTCTTTTTATATTGGCCAATTTGATTATTAAAGACTGCATTTGGATCTTGAGATAAACCTTCTTGAAGTAATGCAATAGAATTTTTTGTCGATCGATTACTTGCAGTAACTTTCGCAATACCCTGCTCAAGCTTGGTTATCTTTATTGCACTTTCATCAATAAAAAAGCTATGAAGAATAAAAATGATCGCGGCTAAGCCAGCAAACAACACCATGTATTGTTCTCGAGGGGTGATCGTTAAATATTTTTCACAATAATCTTGCCACTGTTTATTCATTTTACGCTCCCGGCATCCGCTTTGGAGCTGATCACAAACTCTGTCAGTTTCTGCTCATTTTCATTAAGGGTAAAATTGATAAATGATTTTCCTGATAAAAAACGAGAATGTTCAAACTTAGCCAACCAAGCAGGCACTGATTCAGCTGAACGGGCAATACCTGCAAAGGTTAAGTCTTGGTAGGTAATATTGACATGCTCTAAACTAATATCTTTGTGGTGCATCGACGATAGCTCTGTCATTGCAGATGCAAAACCCGCAACTGAAGTATAACTAGGATCAGTTAATTCACGATGCAACACTTTTTTATTTTTCAATAAGTATTTCAACATTGCCAACTCTTCAATAATTTTACTATCAGCACGATTCGATTTTATTTGAACCTCAAGCTGAGCTAATAAGTCATCTTGACTGGCTTTTATACGAGACAAATTTTGATTATGAACCGTTAATTGATCCACTTGATAATTATTCAATAATGACCAGGAAAGCATCACAGCAAATGTCACAACCCACACCATAGCGACGCGAGGCAGGGTCACTAAAGCGTTTTTGGGGAGTAAATCCGCATGTAGCAAATTAATTGAAAGTTTTTCCATTAGCTTCTCGGCCCCATATTATTCAATTGCGTTGCACCTATCGTAGCTGCATATTCTCTTGAATCAGTAAAACCTTCTGGCATAACTAACAAGTTAACCACTACATTGGTATTTTCGGCCAGCTTACGTGCTAGTGCCGCTTCAGTATGTATGGGCACAATAATTTCAATGCTACGTATTGGTGCTTGCTTAAGTTGACGCTCAAAATAATCCGTTGAGCGCTGGATTTCTAAGCTTAAGCTATCAATTACACCAAAAGATAATTCATCTTCACTTTTGGTCGATATTTGTGAAAAGCCACGTAAACGACGAGAGAAGTACACTTTACCTTGCTTAACAATTAACAACACTATTTCTTCATTAGGCTGCTGACATACCATTAAACAGGCATCATTTTGAACAGGCATTAAACTAGCGAAAGCAAACTCTTCTGTGGTAATCGTTTTTAGTATCAGACCATTTTGGCTAAGCGGTTCAATAAAGGCTAATAAATCTTTTTTGGAAGCACAAACAACATTAATTTTTTCATTACCACCAGCAAGCGTTGGACCGTCAAAATAGTCGAGTACCATATCTTCAGGAGGATAACTAACCAAGTCCTTAATTTGCCATTTTAGCGCAGCATTCACTTCATCTTCAGGAATATTAGGTTTATCTACTTGCACCACCTGTGTTTGTGATGCAGCTAAAACCAAATGACATTGCCCCTGCAATTGATATTTTTTTTGTTCTAATTTAATTTGCTGAGGCAGCTCAAGAAGAGGTAAGGTTATTTGCTGAAGCTGTTGCTCATCCTGGGTTGGACGAAAAAAAAAGGCAAGTGATTGCTGGCGTAAACTAACACCTAACAAGTCTTTAGATTCAGATTTAGAAAATAATTTAGTTAATTTTGTAGTAAGTGACATTTATCAATATTATTATTTGTAGTTATATGCCTTAATTTCATTATCCTCTATTCCATTAAAGGCGCAAGTTTTTTATTGAATAGTGAGATTTAAGTAAAGAAAAACATTACCTTTTATGCAAACACAATCTAGATTAGAAAGAATTTTCCATCCCCTTTTTGAAAAACATCAGCTCATCGTTTCAATAAAGCGTGATGATAGCATTCATCCGATAATTTCAGGCAATAAATGGCGAAAGTTAAAATACAACTTACATTTCGCCAAAAAAAATAAATACACTGGCATTATTAGTTTTGGTGGTAGCTTCTCTAATCATATTCACGCGTTAGCCTATGCGAGTCAGCAACAAGGCTTAAAAAGTATAGGTATTATCCGTGGTGAAGCAAACTACGCAAGTAATTACACGCTAACGATGGCGCAGCAATGGGGTATGACACTTAACTTTGTTGATAGAAAAACTTATCGTTTACGTGACGATACGAATTACCTTAATAGCTTACAGCAAAAGTACCCTGATTATCTGTTGGTACCCGAAGGCGGCAGTAACAAATTAGCTTTAACTGGAGTGGGTGAAATAATCGCCGAGTTAAATCAACAATGCGAGTTTGATACTTTATTAACGCCAGTGGGTAGTGGTGGAACTTTAGCAGGATTGATACAAGCCGATAATAATCAGCATAAACTTCTAGGCATTTCCGTATTAAAGCAAGACGGTTATTTAACCGAACAAGTAAACCACTTACTTAGCAAAGATTCATATTTTAATAACTGGCAAATATTGTCAGCGTTTCATCGTGGTGGTTATGCAAAGTTCAATAAAGAGGATGAGCAGCGAATAGTCAATTTCAATCAGCAGACAGGGTTTGTTTTTGAACCTGTCTACTCTGGAAAAATGATCCTCGCTTTACTGGATTTAATTGAACAAGGGTTATTTCCGAAAGGAGAAAGGATTGTCCTTTTACATACCGGCGGTTTGCAAGGAATTGGCGGCATGCTTGAACGAAAGTTACTAAATGGTGATGACTGGTCAGTCCCTAATTTTAAATAGCTTGAATTATTTATTAGACTGAATGTAAGGGGAAAAATTCTCGTTTCTTAGATAAAAAAATACCGCTATTCCAATTAAGAAGTAACGGTATTTTGTAAAACTTTATTTAGCGGACTAAATTAAGCTTCAGCAATAACGATAACTTTGATACTAGTATCAACATCGTTATGTAAGTGAATAGCGATATCGAATTCACCTGTTTCACGAATTGTACCTAAAGGCATACGTACTTGAGCTTTAGTTACTACAACGCCAGCTTCAGTGATTGCATCAGCAATATCACGAGTACCGATTGAACCGAATAACTTACCTTCATCACCAGCAGATGATGCGATAGTTACTTCAGACAACTCAACGATTTTAGCCGCTTGAGCTTCAGCTGCTTTTAACGTAGATGCTAATTTAGCTTCAATTTCAGCACGACGGCTTTCAAAGTGAGCTACGTTAGCTTCAGATGCAAATACTGCTTTACCTTTAGGTAACAAGAAGTTACGTGCATAACCAGATTTAACTGATACCTTGTCACCAAGGCCGCCTAATTTGGCGATTTTATCAAGAAGTATTACTTCCATTTTCAAAACCCCTTATTAGTTACTTATGTAAATCAGTATATGGTAATAACGCTAAGTAACGAGCACGCTTGATCGCACGACCAAGTTGACGTTGATATTTAGCAGCTGTACCAGTAATACGGCTAGGAACAATTTTACCACTTTCAGTGATATAGTTTTTAAGTGTAGCAATATCTTTATAATCGATAGAGGTAGCACCTTCCGCTGTGAAGCGGCAGAACTTACGACGTCTAAAAAAACGAGACATGGATTTCTCCTAATATGGTGGATTTATTTAACTGAATCAATCAGTCTATAAAAAGCACCTTAATTAATCATTTCAATATGTTGAGCATGTAAGACAAGAAGCGGGTTACCATTTCTTGATTCATGACGGTTTATAAAACCAGTCACTTTTAACTTACTGCCCGCAATTAAATCACGAGTTAAGTGTTGTGACAGCTCACCTGTAGCTACAACTTGTATTCTGACAAATGCTTGTCTGTTCATCCCAGCTTCCTTTTGTATGGACTTATGGTCCATAGAAAACTGACAATGCTGAATACCTGCTGGGCTTGTTGATTTTTTCGGTGGTTTTACCACTTCACCAACCAACACAAGGCAATTCTCAAAAAGAGATGTTGTCACGAGTTACTTATTCGCTCGCAGCTTCTTCTTTAGTTTCAGCAGCAGCAGGTGCTTCAGTAGCAACTGGTGCAGCTGTAGCAGCTGGAGCTTCACTCTTAACTTCGCGGCGATCGTCGCGACGTTCTTCTTTAGCAGCAGCCATTGCTGACGCTTCAGTTACTGCGTCTTTAGTACGCATGATCATGTTACGAATAACAACATCATTGTAACGGAAAGCTGTTTCAAGCTCATCAATAACTGACTGTGGCGCTTCTATGTTTAATAAAACATAGTGTGCTTTGTGCAATTTATTGATTGGGTATGCTAATTGGCGACGGCCCCAGTCTTCTAGACGGTGGACTTTGCCTTCAGCAGCATTGATCAAGTCAGTATAACGCTGGATCATGCCAGGTACTTGTTCACTCTGATCAGGGTGAACCATAAATACGATTTCGTAATGACGCATTACGAGCTCCTTACGGTTGTAGCCTCATTAGCTGGCTCAGCCAAACACCAGAAAGAGGCAAGGAACAAAAAGTTCGGGCTGAATTAAGGTCGCGTAGTGTAGTAAAAACAAACAACAATGGCAAGACAAATATATCCCCCTTTGTACTCTATATTCTAAAACAGGGGATTATAGCTAGCGTTATTTACATGAATACCACATAAAAAATCTTCATCGACAACTAAACTCGACGTTGACGTACGATTTCAAATAAACATATACCTGTGGCTACTGATACGTTCAAACTAGAGACACTGCCAGCCATTGGCAACTTAACTAATTGATCACAATTTTCCCGTGTAAGACGACGCATGCCTTTACCTTCTGCGCCCATAACCAATGCCATTGGCCCACTTAATTTTTCATCATATAAGCAATGCTCTGTTTCACCCGCTGTGCCAATAATCCATACACCACTGTCTTGTAACTGTTTCATGGTGCGCACTAAGTTAGTCACTTGAACTAAAGGTATGGCTTCAGCAGCACCAACCGCAACTTTACGAACGGTTGCAGTTAAACGGGCTGCATTATCTTTGGGAACAATAATGGCTTGTACACCAGCAGCATCGGCATTGCGTAAACATGCACCCAAATTATGAGGGTCAGTAACACCATCTAAAATCAATAGGAATGGGTCTTCACTCTTATTTTTAGCCTGCTGGAGAATATCAACAAGGTCATTTTCAGTGTAGGTTTTCCCTTGAGTGATACGGGCCAATACGCCTTGGTGTTGTTCACTCTCACTTTTTTCGTCAAGGACTTTACGACTAACGAGTTGTGTTGAAATGCCATATTTTTTGGATAAATTAATGATTGACATTAATCGGTCATCTTCACGTCCTTTTAGCAAAAAAAGTTCGATAAAGCGCTCTGGAGCACGTTTAATTAATTCATTAACGGCATGAATGCCAAATACTAATTCGTCTTGCTTTGCCATGATTTCTCTTATTTGTGTCTTTTATTGATAAATTTGCTGCTTAGCTCACATTTATACTGACTGCTTGTATTTGCTGATATGCTATTTTTTCGCTTTACGAGCATTTTTTCCTGGACGTTTTTTTCTTTCCGTCCGTTTTTTAGACTTGGACTTTTCTGTCTTTTTATCTTTAGGCTTTTTCGGTTTGCCTTTATCAGCGCGTTCTTTGCTAGTATTAAAACCTATGTCAGAATTTTTTCTCAATCCTTTACTTTTAACTTTGCCTTTGCCTTTGCCTAAAGGTTTTGCTCGACTTACTGGTCCTTTGTCACCGGATAAACCTAAATCTATTTTTTTCTCATCTAAATTTACAGCCGTGACAGTAACCTCTAAAACATCACCAATGCGATATTTAGTGCCCGAACGTTCACCACTTAAACACATACGAACATCGTCAAAATGATAGTAATCGTGTCCTAACGAAGTGATGTGAATTAAACCTTCGATATGTAAATCACTTAAACGAACAAACAAGCCAAAGTTAGTGACAGTAGAAATGACACCGGTAAAAGTATCACCCACGTGATCTTGCATAAATTCGCATTTCAGCCAATCGGATACATCACGAGTTGCATCGTCAGCACGGCGTTCAGTCATTGAGCAATGTTCACCAAGTTCAATCACTTCTTCAGGTGAATATTCATAAAAGCCAACGTTAGCATCGTTACTCTCACCAGCGGCTTGTGCTTGCTTAGCCAAAATAGCTTTAATCGCGCGATGAATCACTAAATCAGGATAACGACGAATAGGCGAAGTAAAGTGGCTATAAGACTCAAGCGCTAACCCAAAATGTCCTAAATTGTCACTTTGATACACAGCTTGTCGCATTGAACGTAACAGCATGGTTTGAATAAGCTCTTGATCAGGACGACCTTGTACATGAGTTAGAATATTTGCGTAATCGGCAGGCTCAGGCTGTTCACGTGTTGGCAATGCAATGCCTAATTCATTTAAGTAACTAACAAAGTTTTTATACTTGTCTTCACTCGGCTTGTCATGAACACGAAATAAGCCCGGCATTTGATGTTTTTCAACAAACTTTGCTGTCGCGACATTAGCCAAAACCATACATTCTTCAATCATTTTATGCGCATCATTACGAATTAACGGCACAATCGACTCTATTTTACGGTCGTTATTAAACAAAAATAGAGATTCAGAGGTTTCAAAGGCAATAGCACCGCGATTACTTCTCGAGGTCTTTAATGCTAAATACATTTGATATAGATTTTCTAAGTCAGGGACTAGTGGTTGATATTGTTCACGTAACGCTGCCTTTTCACTAGCATCTTCACCGGCTAAAATTGCCGCTACTTTGCTGTAAGTAAAACGTGCGTGAGAACGCATAACCGCTGAGTAAAATTTACTGCCCGACAATTTGCCCGCCGCACTGATAGTCATTTCACACACCATACATAGGCGGTCAACATCAGGGTTTAATGAACATAGTCCGTTAGATAACTTTTCCGGTAGCATCGGGATAACTTGGCTAGGAAAATAGACAGAATTACCACGAGAAATAGCTTCATCGTCGAGTGTAGTGCCATTACGAACATAATAACTCACATCAGCAATCGCTACCCATAAGCGCCAGCCTCCTGATTTTTTAGGCTGACAATAAACCGCATCATCAAAATCTCTTGCGTCTTCACCATCGATAGTAACTAGCGGTAAATCACGTAAATCGACTCTTGGCAGTTTTGCGTCGTCTTCTACTTCATCAGCAATCGCTGAAACTTCTTCAATAACTTCTGCAGACCATTCGTGCGGTAGGTCATGTTCACGTAACGCAATGTCGATTTCCATGCCCGGTGCTAAATGGTCGCCTAATACTTCAATGACTTTACCCACGGCATTACTGCGCTTTGAAGGACGGTGGAGAATACTGACTACCACCATTTGTCCATGACGGGCACCCAATTTTTCATCGGGGTCAATTAAGATATCTTGTTTTATGCGCGCATCATCAGGAACAATAAAAGCAATGCCATGTTCAATATAAAAGCGCCCGACAATACCCGCTTTACGTGGTTCAACGACTTCAATAATTTTAATTTCTTGTCGACCTTTACGATCAGTTCTGTCAACTAAAATGGCAGCAACGATATCGCCATGAAAAACACGTTGCATTTCATGAGACGAGATATAAAAATCTTTACCCCGTTTATCCCCTTTGCCTGTATCTGGCGTGAAGAAACCAAAACCATCACGATGACCCGCGACTTTACCTGTTATTAAACTATTTTTCGGCGGTACAACATATTGCTTAAATTTATTAAAAATAAGCTGACCTGCATTTTCCATAGCACGCAAACGACGTTTCACACCAACATGATGCGTTTCATCTGTATAATTCAAGGCTTTGCATATCGCTTTGAAGTTGAGTGGCGACTTAGCATTTTCGATAAGTGACAATAACAGTTCACGACTCGCCACAGGGTTGTCGTATTTTTTAGCTTCACGCTTTTGATGGGGATCTTTCAGGGGATTAACTCTATTAGTGTTTTAATAGTGTAATTATATACCTAAACAAAGTATTGCTGTACAAAAAATATCAAAACACCTTTAGTATTTACCTTTTTTCGCCGCATTGACAACATGTTCTGGCATTTTGTCAGCTAAGCCGCTCAGCAAGGCAGCAATTTTTTTATGCATTTTTTTATCGTCAGTCACCGAGTTATGTAGTTGAGCGTATAACTCAGGATAATCTAGTGGGCTACCATGGCCCTGCGAATAAATTCCGGCCAAACGAATTTGCGCCTTTAAGTTATTAACCGCTGACGCTTCTTTGAGGAAAAAAATGGCCTTGTCGACATCGACCTGCATAAACTTGCCGATATGATAATAGCGACCTAACTGCTCTAAGGCTTCAGGCAAAGCTTGATCAGCAGCATTTTTCATAAAGTGAAGTCCAAGAGGAACATCTTTTTTTATGCAAACGCCGAAAGCAAGCATGTCACCCCAAAGGAACTGATATGAGGGATACTGCGACTTAACTGCTCGAGCTTCGATATCTTGAACAAGTTGACAATCATCAAGCACCACTTGTCCTAAGTGTTTATTTTCTTTTATTAAATTAAGTAGTTGATTGTCAGTGTATATTTGTACGGCTTCTAGCTTTTGTCCATAACAAGTCTTACTAAACAAAATACATAAAACCAAAAACATTAAAATAAATCGCATAAAATACAGTCCAAAAATCAGCAAATATTACCTTACTATCGGCCGAAAATAAAAAAGATGAAGTGACAAAAAGCTGACAATGAGTCATTTTCAAAAGCACAGCTTTTCAATAATACTAAACTAAGCAATATTAGTACCATATCAAATAGCGCTGAACTCTTGCACAATAGCGATGAAAAGAACACAATCGAACGAGTTTATTTAATTTAGAAGCACTTATGCCAGAATTAGAAATAGAGCAACTCATTGCCAACTCTAAAGCCAATGAAGCCATTGCCCTAAAGTTATTTGAAATTGAAACAGAAGTACTCGCCAGTAAATCTTGTGATGAACTCCTGCAACGATTATTGAATTCTATCAAACAAAAATTTAACCTATCTAATATTGCCTTGCTTTTGGTAGATCCAACACCGATCAGTTATTTATTCAACGAGCATATGCAGGCTAATTGGTACCATCATAAAAGCCAAAAGATATCACTCAATCAGCTTCAAGCTTTTCATAATAACAACAAGCCTTTTCTCACTAACGAACTAGATAATTTACCATCCCCGTTACCAAGTAACTTATTAATTGACGCTCAATCAATCGCTTTAACTCCTTTAATATTAGAAGGACAACTTTTTGGCAGTTTATTATTTACAGATAATGATGAAACACGCTTTAGTAATGAGCTAGGCACCTTTCATTTAGAACAGCTTGCCGCTAAAGTTAGTTTATGTTTATCAAATGTATTAATCCGAGAGCAGCTTGAATACATGGCACATTACGACCGATTAACAGGTGTGGCTAATCGTCGTTTAATGGAAGTTTGTATAGCCGAAGAATTAGTAAGACAACATAGATACGGCGTACCTTTTTCATTACTCTTTATTGATTGTGATAAATTCAAACAGATTAATGATCAATATGGTCATGATTGTGGTGATAAAGTACTCGCTTATGTCGCAACAAAGTTAAAAGGCTTAGTAAGAGAAAATGATAGTTGTTTCCGTTACGCTGGAGATGAATTTGTTGTTGTACTCGCGAGTCAGAATTTTCAAGAAGCTGAACTTGCAGCAGAGCGTCTAAGTCAGTTTTTCGTTAATAACCCTATGGAATACCAAAATATTTCATTGCCTATAACCATAACCTGCGGAGCAGCTGCTAGTGATGGAAAGCATTCAATGACGGAGTTATTGAAGGAAGCAGATAGGCATTTGTACCAACAAAAAAATATGCGTCAAAGCACTTTAGTTTAACGAGTTAATTTTCTTATGATTGTTGAAATTAAAATATCAGAATTAGTAAAAGGACATTTTGTTGTTGATATTGTCAAACAACGAGGTACTTTCAATTTAACCAATGCTGGCCATATAAAAAATACTAAAGTCATTGATAATTTGCGTATTAAAGGCGTCGAAAGCATTCTAATCGATACATCTAAAACATTGACCTTTGACGAACAGGGACATGTTATTGGCACGACAGAAGAGCCTTCGCCGAATAAAGGGAATAACAACTCACCGATCATCTTAGAAATAACCAAAGCAAAACAGTTATTTAATGAATCAAAAAACATCCAACGACAAGTATTTGCCGATGCTCAACATGGTCGAGAGCTTAATTTAACCCCTGTTATTGAAATCACCAATAAAACCATTGATACCGTATTCAAAAATGCAGATGCTTTGGCCTGTGTTATTAATATTCGACAAAAAGATGAATATCTACTTGAACACTCTGTCTCCGTATCAGTATTAATGACTATTTTTGCACGTTTTTTAAAAGTCGACAGACAAATTATCCAACTACTTTCTGTCGGTGCCTTTCTACATGATGTAGGTAAAATAAATGTACCTGATAGCATTTTAAATAAACCCAGTAAACTTACTGATGCAGAATTCACGGTAATGAAAAGTCATGTAAATCATTCAATTGAAATTATTTCCGCAACTCCCGGTATTTCGGAGTTAAGCCTTGAAGTTGCAGCATTACATCATGAAAAACTCGATGGCACAGGTTACCCTTTCAATATCCCTAAAGAAAAAATTACCACGTACGGTCGAATGATTGCCATTTGTGATATTTTTGATGCGTTAACCGCAAACCGTTGTTACAAAGACGGTTATAGCCATATTAAAGCGTTTAGCATTTTACGTACCTTAGCGACGAAAAATCATTTAGATCAACGATTAGTCGACTTATTTATTAAATGCATGGGGGTTTACCCTGTGGGTTCATTAGTCGAATTGGGCTCTAATAAATTAGCGATAGTGGAAAGCAGAAATGATGGTGACCCAACGAACCCCAAAGTTAGATCATTCTATAATGCGGAACGTGGTCGATATGTCATGACAGAAGATATTGACTTGGCAAACAATGATGATTTTATCGTAAAAGGAGTAAGAGCCGATGACTTTGATCTCGATATGAACAAAATCATCGAGTTTCTTTTGATGGAAGGTTAATTAGTTTTCTGACAAAAAATAATAAAGGGCGACTTCAACAAACATAAACACCGTTTAATCACCCTTAAATTTTTCAGCTGTTATTTTCTAAAGTCTATTCCCGATTGTGCAGCAAAATAAGCAAAAGTGGTATACACAGCTGTCGCTTGTTTTAAATCTTCAGGGTTCACTTTATCTAAGGTATCGTTTTCAGTGTGATGGTAGTCGAAATAGTTAGAACCGTCAGGAGCAAAATTCATGCTTGGCATACCTGCAGCACTCATCAGGCTCATATCAGACTGAGCGCTAGCATTATTCGCATTAGATAATTCAACCCCCAGTGGTGCTAAATGTTTAGCAAGGCTGTTAATCGCTGGTAACGCAGCTTTGCTTACACCAGACGTCATTTTATAAATTTTACCTACACCGAAATCCCATTCTGCGCCAATAACATGGTTCGCCATATTATCTTTATGGAGCTCGATATATTTTTTAGCGCCGAGTAAGCCAACTTCTTCAGCTGCAAAAAGAATCACACGGATAGTACGTTTGGGCCGTTTAGGTAATTGCGCAATATGGTGAGCAGATGCCAGCATCATTGCAACGCCCATACCATCATCTAATGCCCCCGTACCAACATCCCAGCTATCTAAGTGTGCTCCGATAGAAACGATTTCATTAGGAAATTCACTACCTGTTATTTCGCCAATAACGTTAGCGGATACGGCAGTCACTTTAGGGTCGGTATGCGCAGTCAGTTTCAAATAAAAGCTTACGGGCTTGTTACGCTTTAGTTGATTAACGAGTAAGTCAGCATCAGGGTTTGAAATAGCGGCAGCCGGGATTTTATCCACACCTGCTTTGTAACGCATAATGCCGGTATGGGCTATACGGTTATTGTCAGTTCCTACCGAGCGCATAATAAGTGCTGAAGCACCTTTTTTTGCTGCTACAACAGCACCACCAACGCGCGTACCTACTGCTGGTCCATAGCCTTTACCATTGATATGTCGTTCCATTTGATAAGAAACAAATGCTATTTTCCCATTCAAACTATTATCAGGAGCCGCTTTTAAATCAGCTAGGGTTTCAAAATGCGCAACTTGTGCAGTAAGTCCTTGCTTACTGGTGGCAATACTACCACCAAGGGCAATGGCAACAACTTTATGCGGGTAAGGAGCAATAATTTTTGCTTGCGCTTCTCCTCGTTGCCAAAAAGTACCTGTGACTTCTTCTGTCCATACTTTGTCAAAACCTAACGCACGCATTTTTGCCTGCGCCCAAACAATTGACTTTTTGTCACCCTCAGAGCCCATGAGTCGATGGCCAACTTCTGTGGTTAAAGACTCGAGTACCTGATAAGAAAGATCAGATTGTAGTGCCGTATTTTGTAACTGTGATAACGCTTTAGTTTCGTTGTCTGTCAGTGTTTTAGCAGAACTCGATAAAGCTAAAAAAGCACTACCAATGACAAGCGTTTTAATAACATTTTGAAAAGGGGTTTTAAGCATTATATGACCTATTGTTATAATTATTACTTTAGAATGGATGCAGTATTAATAATATTGTCCTGACATGCAAATAGCTTCACCTTAAAAAAAGTACAAATTAACTTTATTTACCCTCTTTGTGGCTTTCACTTTATAAAACTGAACTTTTTAAATATTTACCACTCAATAAAGCAGGAGTAAATTTATGATAATCAAGGAAGTTTACATTTGCACAAATTTAACAAGTTGCTATTTTTATCTGCGGCCCTTCATTTATTATTGTTTCTAGTTTTGTCCCATCAATTTCATCAAACACCTTTATCTTCTATAAAAGAGAAAACAAAAGTTAAGCCTATTCAAGCGATGCTATATTTTCCACCTGTTAAAAAGCAACTCCCCGTTGAAGTTGAGGTTGAATCTCTCATTAAAAAGAGTAAACCTATAACTAAAAAATCAATGGTAAATAAATTGGCTAAAAAAGTGATTTCCCTGCCTATAACTAACAAAAAACCTCAGGTCATACCTAAACAACGAATAACGAAGAAAGTACTTACCAGTGATTCATCAACAAAGAATATTTCACAAAGTGCACTAGAAAAACTGCAACAACGTTTAAGTAATCAAGCGCAAGAACATGCGAATAACGATAGTTACAACCAGTATTTATCGGATAAAAATTATATAACCCCGTCAATAACAAAATTTGGTCAACTGCCTGAAGTTAAAGCGAAAATTATAAAAGTCGACTGTGATGCTAACGCATTGAATACTGCAATAGTGATAATGAGTAATTTATTAGAAGGCAGTGTACGTTGCGATAGCATGCCTAACTTAAAAGAGTTTTTAGATAAAAGAGCAGAAGAAAAACGCTAAAAGCATTTCTTCTGCGTGCTTTTTAATAATAGTGTGTTTGCTAAGCGGCATTATTTAATGATGAAATATTCTTGTTATATTTTATCAACAAAAGCGCTTGTTTTCGTTCTTTTCGCAAATCACGTAGCGCTAATAAGCAAGGCGTTAGCACTAAGGTTAATACTGTTGCGAACGCTAATCCGCCAGCAATCGCCGTTGCTAACTGGGTCCACCACTGTGTTGATGGTGCCCCAACCACAGCCGTACGTTTAAAGAAGTCTAAATTCACTTGGAATACCATAGGGAGTAATCCAAGAATGGTGGTAATGGTCGTTAACATCACAGGGCGCAAGCGTTGGGCTCCGGTACGTAAAATAGCATCAACGACCGCATAACCTTCCTTACGTAGTACATTATAAGTGTCAATTAGCACAATATTATTATTCACTACTATGCCTGCTAATGAAATAACCCCTATGCCCCCCATAACGATGCCGAAAGGCTTCTGTACTAGGTATAACGCAAGGAAAACACCTACCGTTGAAAAGATCACAGCACTTAAAATTAACAAGGCTTGATAAAAGCTATTAAATTGCGTGACTAATATTATCGCCATTACAAACAACGCAATACCTAAGGCTTTAACAAGGAAGTCTTGTGACTCTTGCTGGTCTTGATTCTGCCCTTTAATATCAACTTCTACCATAGGATCTATTCCCAACTCAGGAAATTTAGCTTGCAACAACGGCAGTTCGGTCATTAGTTGTGCGCCAGGAATCAAATTGGCCTGAATAGTCACGACCCGTTTGCCATCAACCCGATGAATAGTATCTACTTTCGGTGCCGCAACTCTTGTGACAAAACTACTGATAGGCACTAGTCCTTTAGCTGTTTTCACACGTAGGTTATCTAAACGACCTATGTTGCGCTTATCTTTAGGAAAGCGAACGCGGATATCAAGTTCGTCATCAACATCATCTGGACGATATTCACCTAGCTTCAGACCATTCGTTGCCATTTGTACAGTAGAGCCAACTAAAGCGGCGTCTGCACCATAAGTTGCAGCTAAACTTCGATCTATTTTCAATTGCCATTCAATGCCCGGTTTTACACCGGTATCTTCTATGTCGGTAAATTTTCCATGAGCCATTAATGCATTTTTAATCTTACGCACAGAACCCTGTAATTTTTCAGGAAAGCGAGAACTTAACTCTAACTTTAAATCTTTACCACTTTGTGGCCCATCTTCATTTTTGCGTACTTCAATTTCAACGCCAGCTAAATCATGAGTGCGCTGATGAACTTCGCTAATAATGTCGTTGGCCGGACGGCGAAATTGCCAGTTGGTAAAGTTAAGTTGAAAAGTCCCTATTTGATCATTACCACCGGTGCGTGTATATAGGGTTTCAATCTCTTCCATATCGAGAATACGCTCTTCGATATCAGCCATAATGGTATCTTTTTCGAGAATAGATAAATCACCATGCGAACGCACCACCATAGTGGCACTTACGGGTTCAATTTCCGGGAAAAAAATCGAGCCTAATCCAGATGTCGCATATAACAAAATAACGAGAATTGCACTTATAATAGTCCCCATCAATATTTTCCATGGGTGCTGAATCGCTTTCGTTAATAGGCGCACATATTTTCCGGTAAAACCGGTAAGTTTCGTTAAATCACCCTTTTCTGTTTGGTCAACTTGCTGCTTTTCTTTATC
>MAAB01042122.1_pt1 | contig 26636 bp, 11 predicted proteins | sample 1115991 | NCBI WGS metagenome assembly MAAB01 (sample SAMN04961124, study PRJNA320927) | seawater metagenome | isolation source: sample BD02T18 sea water enriched with oil for 18 days | place: USA:Gulf of Mexico | collected 2013-07-27
GACGATACCCAAATGGTTGACCCTGAAGAAGCCAATTACTGGTTACCGGTAGATCAATACATTGGTGGTATTGAGCACGCTATTTTACACCTGTTGTATGCACGTTTTTTCCATAAATTATTGCGTGATGCAGGCCTGGTTAAAGGTGACGAACCTTTTAAAAACCTGTTATGCCAAGGCATGGTATTGGCCGATGCGTTTTCTTATCAAAATGAAAATGGCGGCAAAGAATGGGTCAACCCTGATGATGTAACGCTGGATCGTGATGACAAAGGGCGTGTGACCAAAGCCAGCTTTGAAGAAAAAGAGTTAACTCACGAGGGCATGATTAAAATGTCCAAGTCTAAGAACAACGGTGCCGATCCACAGGAAGCCATTGATCTATATGGCGCTGACGTGGTGCGTTTATATACTATGTTTGCTGCACCTCCAGAGCAGTCGCTAGAGTGGTCTAACTCAGGTGTACAGGGCGCTCAAAAATTCCTACAACGCATTTGGCGCTTAGCCACCGAAGTGTTGGATGGTAAGCCAATTGATGCGTTAAACAACGACGCATTAAACGACGAGCTAAAAGCTGCGCGCCGTAAAACCCATGAAACCATTCAAAAAGTAAGCGATGATATCGGCCGCCGTTACGCCTTTAACACCGCCATTGCTGCGATTATGGAGCTTATGAATACGCTGGCTAAGCTGGACAAAAATGAAGCCGCCAGTCGCAGTGTATTAAAAGAAGCCTTAAACGCCATTACCCGTATGCTAGCCCCCATTACACCTCATATTAGCCATACGTTATGGCAAGAAATGGGCAATGATGATTCGATTTTAGACGCCCCATGGCCCAAGGTTGATGAAGCGGCTTTAGTGCGTACTAGCATTCAAATCATGGTTCAGGTAAATGGTAAGGTGCGTGGCAAGATTGACGTGCCCGCTAACGTGGAGCAAGACGCTGCCATCGCTGCTGCTAAAGGCGACGCTAAGGTACAAAGCTTTCTGGATGGTAAAACCATCGTTAAGGAAATTTATGTACCGGGTCGCTTAGTGAATATTGTTGCAAAGTAAGAACCTATTGTAGAAAGCCACCCGTGGCCGACATACTGTCGAACTCGGGGTGCCCTACTACTAATAGCCAAAATACAATTAATGAGAAGCTTAAGTAACATGCTAACCATACGTCGACATATTCTACTGCTGCTCACCCTTGTCATGGTGGGCTGCGGCTGGCACCTCAAAGGCCAAGTAGAGTTACCTATTGGACTGCGCATCTTAAATATAGAAGCCAGTGCGGTAGGCTTTGATACGCAAAAATTACTTAAGCAAGCCTTCCTGGCCAACGGTGTCACTTTGGCACTCGACGCGCCCTATACACTTAAAATACTGCAAGATACCGCTAAAAAGCGCACGCTTGCCGTGAAAAATAACGGTAAAGCCAGCGAATACGAACTCATCCAAATTCTAAGTTTTATGGTGCTTGATGATCAAGACGTAGCACTAACCAGCACCATAGACGTGATTAGCTACCGCACTCAGCTTTACGACAATGAAGCGGTAATAGGTAAAGCCCAAGAAGAGAAAAACCTGCGCCGCCAAATGAAGCGTGATAATGCCTCAAAGTTGCTGCAACGATTGCAAAAAGTAACCCTTGAGCGTACTGAGTCAAGCCGTGCGCCTTAAACCAGAGCAATTACCCCAGCACCTTCAGCAAGGCCTAAAGCCCTTGTACATCATCAGCGGTGATGAGCCATTGTTGACACAAGAGCTTTGTGACCAAGTACGTGCAGCTGCCCGTCACCATGGGTTTGATGAGCGTGAAGTGCATAATGTGGATGCTCGATACGAATGGGCCACCCTGATGGAATCGGCCAATGCGCTATCGCTGTTTAGTAGCCGTAAACTTATAGAGATTCAATTACCAACAGGCAAACCTGGCGACAAAGGCGGCAAGGCACTCACCGCCTTATTAGAGCAGCCCAACCCAGACAATATATTCCTATTGGTACTGCCCAAGGTTGATAAAGGCACACAAAACAGTAAATGGTTTAAGGCACTTGATAAAGTAGGCGCCTTCATTGCTCACTGGCCCATTGAACGCAACCAATTACCGGGCTGGCTGGCGAATCGCTTACGGGCTTATAAAATGTCGGCCGATCAGGACGCGTTGGCCTTATTGGCTGATCGCACTGATGGCAACTTATTGGCCGCCGCCCAAGAGGTTGAAAAGCTTAGAATGTTGGGCAGCGCCCACATCACCCTAGCTGATATTGAAAATTCGGTGGGGGATGCCAGCCGTTACGATGTTTTTGCTTTGGCAGAAACCGCCCTTAAGGGTGACAGTGTACGCAGCTTACATATTCTTAGTGTACTGCAAGCAGAGGGCTTACATGCCCTGCAACCCTTAGCGATACTAGCCAATGACATACGTTTACTAATGGGCTTTACCCAGCTTACCGGTAACGGAATACCCGAAGATAAGGCCTTACAGCAGCTCAAAGTGTTTTGGCCAAAGAAACAAACCCAGATAAAGGGGGCTGCTCGTCGGCTGTCTGTTCATCATGTGCAACAAAGTTTAATGTTGTGTAAGCAAATCGACTTTGCCTGTAAAGGTTTGTTACAAGATGACGCATGGCGCCTGCTTAGTCAGCTGGTTATAAAACTGTGCGGACTTAGCATTGTGCCTGATAGAAGCTAGGGCGCTTAAAACCCGCCCCTAGCCCACCAAACCCCGCTTAAACGGACGTTAAGTCTCACTTTTACGCCAAATCACTGCAATCTTCCTCCCCATTACAATAACACTGTTTACTCACACGATTGCTCACTAAACACTCACTAAAAGCGCACGGACATAACACGCCAACGGGTTAATACTTAAACTATCAAATCCAACACGTATTAGCGCAAGCATTGAGGCAATTATGGGTTATGCAATTCACCAGGAAGCGAGCAACACTGACCTAATTTGGGGATTAGGTCATATTACTCAACAGCAACGAGCCACGGATTTTATTAAGCGCTTTGAAAACAAACTGTGTGTGTATTCACCTACAGTGAATCAACTTTACAGTAACTACAGCGTATTTTTTCCAGAAGATATAAACAAAAGCATGGTGGTTCTACCTGACCCTTATGCATTTCACGATACGTTTAATCACATTCCTGAAGAGGCCATCCAGCCTACAGGACTGCACATTATTCCTGGTGAAACGATTAACCGCGAAGGTTTATACATAGTGATTACCCAGAAAGACAAAAATGTACGTTCGATCCCTATTCCGTTTAAAGAAGGTTTACGTCAGATTTTAAAACGTTTTCAAGGTAATGATCCGTTTTTACCTATTTTGAAAAAAGGCGACCTTAGAGAATTTGATTCAGACATGCCTTGCCTACATTTACACAGATTACGTTTAGGTGCGTTAGATAATTTTTCAATGTTGGAACGCTTAGGTGTTAAGAATATTATCAGTGAAAAAATAATGGGTATTTATCGTGAAGCATAAATCATAAAAGGCAGCGGTAAAGGGGAAGTGTATTGGGGTGCCAAGGAAGACAATTGCCGCTCACTGAGCGGCTTTTTTATGTACAGGATGTACGGTTATGACGCGGTGCCATGGATGGCAAGGAGCGGCGTTTTCCGGTAATCACGATAAGCGATTAAAACACTCTGGAGCAATATTTTAGGGTATGTACAGGATGTACGGTATGGCGCGGTGCCATGGATGGCAAGGAGCGGCGTTTGCCGGTAATCACGATAAAAGTTTAAAGCATCTAGGTTGCATTAATATAGGGTATGTACGATCAGAGTTGTTGCTTTTGTCAATCGATCAAACAAGCACATCCATGCACCAGTAGAAAGTCCAAAACACTTCTATCCCTGTAATTAATAACGCTGTGTCATTAATTACAGGGATAGAATATTTTTTAGTAATGCAGGGCGTAATTATTTGAAATTATAATTCAACCCGCAATATATGCGAAACCCATCCTTCACTTCATAGTCTTGCCATTTGAATTTTAGCGAAAAATTAGTCCCGAATGACTCGCCATCTAAATAGGATTTAACGATAAATCGATCCATGTCATATTTTCGATATAAACCAATAAATTCTAAAGCTGAAAATTTGGTAGGTAGCGTTTCAATAATTTTATCTAGTAAATAGAAAAATTCTTCTTTCGAGTCATATTTTACCATCGTCCTCCCATCGATACTGGATTTAAATACGCCACCATACTCCTCCAATTCAAAGGAGTCCCATGCTTTAGGGTTATCATTTTTTAATTCATCTACGACAATTTTGTAACCATTAGTTAGTGACTTTACATAATCAGCATTCGCAATACTAATCCTACCTCGTTTTATTATTTTTCCATCATACTTACAAAAAGCCTTATATATGACTATCGAGATGTCATTCCCGCCAACAATGGTATTCCTATCATATAGTTCATCAATCAGGTCGAATTTAGTTTCAATTACCTTTATAAGTTCACCAAAGCGCCCTTCAAAATCATACCATGTTCCAATAACTAGATTATTTATATCCATTTTCTTGATGCCATAATTTATGCGCTTCTTTAGTTTTCATGTCAACATTTCTTGGATCTGTCATCTTATCCTTATTTAAAAGAACAGATTTTTCATGATGGCCTTCCAAGCCACTATTGTTTTTAATACCACTATCTTTACGTTTGTCCATCACTCCAAGCCTTCTCATATTTTGTACAAACTTATCCCTTTCTTTCCCATCAAGAGTTTTATAAATCTTCTCTACCCATTTATTCTCTAGGTCTTGAAGTTTGTCATGGGCCTTTTTCAATTGCACCGCAAATTTTCCTGCCCCATACACATCCCCTGCAACAGGTATAAATTCGAACGCTGTTTCATACCACTCTTGATCAAATGAGTCCATAACACCTTTTAAGTCTTCTTTAAATTCCTTGGAAAACTTACCCCTATTTTTATCTGTCATATATCGTTTGATACGTTTAAATACACGTTTTTCACCATAATTTTGCATACCATCTTTGGCACCTTTCTTAGCCATTTGCTTAGCTAATACGGATATAGGACTGCCACCATTTGGATCGGTGTAGAGTATTGGATTATTCCGCCCATAGGCATAAGGCGACCACAACTGCGGATCCGTAAATCGATCATTCATCGCAAACACAGGGTCCGGTGTAATAAACTGCCCAACCTGTGTATTCAGATATCGATGATGAAAGTATCCTAGTTGGGTTTCTGGATCCTGTTCCTTACCAGTAAACCCATAAGGTGAAAGCTCGGTGTTCCCGTAGGCTATTTGCTTGCCGCCAAAGGGTTGGTAGGTAAAAGCGTTTTTAACTTGTGCACTGTCATCTAGGGTTAAGGCAACAGAACCCAGATGGTTGTTTAAATAAAACTCACTAGGTGAAAATTCACCGCCACCTTGTGCACTGCGTGCTACTTTCTGAGCACCTAGAGTGATGTACTTTTGTAACTGGCCATCACGCAACTCAGTGTTGTCATCTATGTACAAAACACCTTCGCGGTTTTCACCTATTTCTTCCACGACTTTATAGCGACGTTTATTTAAATAATCGTAACCGTAGTGTGCTGTTACTTGTGCCTGGCTGGTAGATTGTAAGTGTCCTTGATTGCTGGCATACAAGTTTTGGCTTTGATCATTAGTGGTATAGGTAATGTCATCACGGCCATCGTTATTGATATCGTTAACAACAATGCTGTGGGTGTCTGAACCTAAACTTGCGAAAGTTTGTAATATGTGAGGCACGCTCTCCACTAGGTTATTCGCTAGGGTAAAACTTAATAACGATTGGCGAGTGCTTTGCACCAATACATCTACAACGCCGTCACCGTTAAAATCCCCGGCTATTAGTTGAAAATCGCCGGAGGTAAATCCGGTGGTGTCTACATTGTTATCTAACTGTGGGTCGGTATAGCCGCTGGCTTGCGCAAGCAACTTAAAGCCATTACCACCCGGCTCTGGCGTATATTCTGGCTTGGGCGCCAAATAGATGTCTTTGTTTCCATCACCGTCTATATCACCATACAAAACCTGATATAAACTGGCGTCTACTTCCACAGCCTGAACGCTGCCAGACAGGGCTAATACACCTAATAAGGCAACCATAGCCAAAATAAATGCCGGTGGTGATTTTTTAATAACAGACAACATGTTACAAAATATTTTTTTCATAATAATGTCTCCTTATCGACCATTGCTGTTAACAGGTGTGGTATCTAGCGTAGATGCTTGTGGCGCTGTTGCTTGGGTCGACACCTGAATAAGACGGTTTCGATGATCCCAACTGTAATTCAATTGGCCATCGTGGCTAAGGTTGCCATTGTCATCATAAAAATAGTTGTCACTGCCGTTGGTATAGGTCACTGCATGGGGACCTGCTACTTCATTCTTTGTGCGTCCCTCACGATTCCATGAGCCGTTATTACTGTCAGTTTGGCTGTTGCCATAACGCAAGCGAGTAACTAGGTTGCCCTTGACGGAATTCACTACCGTACGTTCCTGCACGTTACCAATAAGGTCGTATCGGTATTGGTATTTCACCATGTTAGATTCGGCTTCACTTAAGCGGTATAAGTCATCGTATTTATAGGCGAAAGACTGTTTTAATTCTTTCGCCTTGGCACTGTCTAATTGTATTTCACTGGCCAGCGTTTGCAGGCTAGTATCACTGCGCTCATCGGTAATGGATTTTATATTTGTAAGTTCATCAAACTCATAGGTGAGATTTTGTAAAATCTGGGCGTCGTTAATACGAGTGGCCAACAGGTTTTTTAAGCGCAACTGATTATCGTACTGGTAAGTAATATTCACACCATTACTGTATTCACGAAGGGTTTGATTACCGGCAGCGTTATACTCCAAATTATTCACCACACCACTGATGGAGTGCAACAAACCACGATCATCATAGCCATAATCTATAAATGTGGTGTCTGGATATTCGTAGCGGGTTAAACGGTTTGCACTATCATAGTGTCGTTTAGAGGTATAAAGCTCGCTATGAAAACCGTGACCACTTATCTGTCGGCCCTGTTCTATCACCCGGCCCCGCACATCAAATTTGTACTGACTGTAACCGGCAGCATCATTCACCTTAACCAATCGGCCTAAACTGGCACCACTGGTGACCCCGTCAATTGCGTCGTATTCAAAGGTGACCTCTGGTGTTAAGCCTGCAAGGTTTTGCGTGGGTAACCACATGGCACCTACCTGTGCCGTACTGATAGTGGGTGTTAAATGGTATTCGGCACTCACCCGATTAACACCATCAAAAGCATGATGTACTTCACGGCCGTTGGCATCACGACTGGCGATAACATTGCTGGCGGCATCAAACGCCTGCCAGAAATAACCCCTATTTGGATCGTTGTAAAAATAGTTACGGTTCAAGCCATCGTAAAGCATGGTGCGTACATTACTTTGGGCGTCGGTTAATTTGGTAAAGTTACCCACAGCATCGTATTCATAGTGTGTTGACCAAGCAGTAATCGAACTCTCTTCACCTTCTTCATTTAATTTAACCACTTCATCTACTCGTACTAAACGCCCTTGGCCGCTATCGTTTAATAAACCGTCAAACACCAATTGTTTATGGCTACCATAATGGCTAGAGCCTGTATTAGTTTGTTCGTTATCAAACACATTTTGAACTAACGGTAGATACTGCCATTGGCTGAAAGAGCGCTGGCTGTTTTCATCAAATGGTGACCAAGCCATTAACGGGCGACCTAATGCATCGAAGCTTTGCTCGGTAAAAGATGTACCTAGCTCAGCTTTGCTGAATGTCATAGAGCTAGAGTAATAGGGCAAGTAGGATTTAAAAGCGCGGCCGCGGGTATTAAATTGCGCCTGATTGCCCACGATTACTTGCCCCGAATGTACACCTTCGGCTTTTGTTAACAAAGTACGCCCCAGACCATCATAAAAAGTACGGCTGTCCAAAGTCCCCCCGCCCATGGTTTCTCTTTGTTTAGTGTCCACCCAGTTAATGATGCCACCGTCCACACTTTGATTTATAGCATAGTCATAACTCACCGTGGGCTGGTCAATGCTATCACCAGGTTTGACTACCTTCTTTAAACGGCCAAAGTCATCATAGTGAAAGGTAGAAGTATTATTATTAAAATCAGTAAAACTGGCCATGGTGCCATAATCAGTGTTATAGCTTGAAGTGGCGGTAAAATTACCAGTACTGCTGAGCATGGTTTCACTTACTGGAAATGTGTGTAAGATTTCATCATATTGAATGGCGGTATGATGCCCCATGGCACCAGACTGCCAAAGCGGCCCGTAAATATCCGAGACATTGCCGTTTTCATAATATTTTTGACGAACCAGGTTAATGGTGGTGGCATCGTCGCCTGGGTTCACCCAAGCCTGTTGCAGGGTTAAATTTCCTTTAGTAACCACACCCAAGCTTGCACCAGAAAAGCTTTCATCATCGTAGAACCACTGTTGTTTGGAGACAATATTGTCATTGCCATCTAGCACCATGCTTTCAATAGGAAAAGTTAACAGCCAGTTATCTAAACTGGTGGCATTTTCACTGGAGTAACGATTAATGGTGGTGCGTTCATCATTCCAGCTACCGCCATCGCGGCCAAACTCTTTTATTATCGTAGTATTACCGTAATTATCGTACTGATACTCCCATTTAAGACTTACACCATCACCCGCACCTTTTTCTGTGATGATTTTATCTACCTGCGTTAATTCGGCGAAATACACATCCCTAGTTTCACCTGCCGCACCGTCTAATAATTTTTTAGCATTCCAGGTTTGTGTTTCAGTTAAGAAAGAGTTCCCCGCCGCATCCTGTACATTGATGGATTTAGGCAATCCTTTTAATACTTCATTTTCTTGGCCTAGGTGGTATTGAGAATACGTCATTAGTGACGGCATAGAGGCATCGCCTGAGCTTACATCCTGGCTACTGGCAAAGCCTCGAAATTCTTTTTCTACCGCATGGTAAAAACCATTGTGATAGTCAAGGTTGGTGGATTGCACTACATCACTAATACCATCAGTTACCTCAATACGCTTTAATACTTGCATGGCTATGGGCACACCTTGGTCCCACGCATTGCCTGCCTCTCGGTCACGGATCATCTCATCCACTAGAGCACCGTAATACAGCGTAGTCTCTTCACCCATGCCATTACTGATGGTTTTTAGCTGATTAGCTTGTTCGGTTGGAAAAAGTTCAGCGAAGACAAATGTATCCTCATACTCACCCGGGCTATACCACAATATATCGGTGGAACCGTTACCGTTTATATCCACCATAGTAGTAGAGCGAACACTCAAGCCACTGGGTGCCATTACTGTCGCGGCGGCATCTGCAAATTTAGCCATAGACGCTTCGCTACTATCTTGCCCTTTGTTGATCCATATTTGTGCTTGTATACCGTTTAAATATACCAAATCACTCATACCATCGTTGTTCATATCCACCAGTGACGCACTATTGGTATCCCACAAGGATCTTGGAGTATTGCTAAACCGCACCATCTCACCAAACCCTTTCAGCCCACGGCCTGGATAAAAATAGATATTTTTATTAAAAATAATCACAACATCTTGCAGTCCATCACCATTCATATCCGCCAGCCTTACATTGCTATCACCGAAACGAACCCCCTGCATGGAATAAGGCATGTCTAAAACAATGGGACTAGACCAACCTTCTTCTAAATTCAATTGCACAATCTGCGCAAAAACCTGCCCACTGCTTTTTGTTGCAGTACGTACAAGGTCAACCCGTTTATCATTATTAATATCGAATAAACGCACATTCACATCATCTAGGGGTAAATGGATATCCTTCATAATTCCAGATGTTTGCCAGTTTAGGTCTTCATCTAGGTGAAAATAGGCTGTGAAATTACTATTATGGGATATAAGGTTCGTTTTACCATCTCCGTTAAAATCGGCCCACTTTACATTGGGCATGGAAAGCTTATCGTGAGAATAGGTACTCATGACTTTTATATTGTCCCATTCAAGCTCTCCGTCGGTGTTTACACCTTTATTTAACCAAATTTGATCACGAGAAGGCTGGGTATTAATTAGGTCAGGAAGACCGTCGTGGTTTACATCAATGAAATCGGTATCAGCGGTTCCAAACAAGGCATAACGGCCCGATGGAATAGATTCAATTTGAACATCGGAACTAACATACTGACTATATGCAAATTCAGTTTTTGATAACTCTATAGTTTGATTGCCATTTTTTACGGAAATACTTTGTAGTGTCGATTGAGGCGCCCAGTCTGTTTGATTAAAATACTCAAAGTCATAAACCCGTATATTACTCGCCAATGACTGGGTTGTAATATTATCTAAGCGATATCGAGTAGCAACTTCAAAACCAGGTTTATAGCTAAGTATGGTATCGGGCCGTTCTTCATAGGAGAAAACCACTGATTGCGCGCTACTACTGTCTTCACCGCTATAAATGATTCGGGACAGAAAAATCTGCTTGGAATCATCTAATGAGCTGTATTGGTAATTAATGAGATTACCGTTGGTATCCTGACTTTTTTCAAGGTGCCAACTAAATATATTACTACCCTCGGCCACTCTTGCCGAGCTGGTTTTACCTAAATACATTTGTATCCCGTTTGGCAATGAAACCTGCCAACCCGCATCCAGCTTAGTATACAATGCAAAAGATTCGGAAAATTGGGCCCGATAAGTATTACTGGATACTTTAACTAACTCGCTACCATTTTGATCAATGTAAGTATCGGTGCCATCATATTCAGGTAAACCTTGGTCCGTTTGACGTTGAATATAGGGCATATTTAATATCCTCCCCATACCCACAATCCCATTACCAAAACCACTGCTGTAACGAACCGACACATCGGGCACTAAACCTGCGATGCCCGGTGGCACTGCCAAAGGAATATTTTGCGAACTGGTGCCGCTATTTAAGGCAGGTGAAAATGACTCACCTAATCCCGAAATAGATCCAGGACCCGTAGGTAGGTTTAATATCGTTGGGCTAATGCCAGATGGATCACTGGCAAGGGCTCCTAGACTCACCATGACCAATATACTGGCTAATAATTTATGCATGTCACTTATCTTCCCTGATTTAGATTGGTGATAATTATTCTAAAAGTATGCATTTAGTATCTAAGTGAATACATACTTCTAGATTAACTATTATTGGTAAAAATTATATTCCGTTTAAAAAACGGAATATAAAACAGACACCGCCTATAAGGCGGTGCCTGTTTATTACTGACAGTTTCCGTCGTAATTTCTATTTAAGTATCTGTGATTAAATATCAATTCGATGTCATCGATAAAATCCACGGCTACATAATCGTTAGTTGGGCTATTCAACTGAAGCTTTAAGTTCCAGTCTGAAGCAGCAACACTACGCTCTTTGTATAATGTGGTGGTTGATGAAGCATTAACATCATTCGATAATGACGCACTCATCGAAACCAATAGTGATCGATCAAAATCATTGACAGCATCATCCCAAAATAGAACGGGGAAACTCGTAAATTCATCAATGACACTTCCATCTTGAATATCGTATTCAATGCCAGGTTCTTTATTACGTATGTATGAAGTACCACCGTAAGATAGATAAGCGTTAGTACTACTTTCGCCCGCAAAGAAGAAGTTAGGAACGTTAATACTCACCGACTCAATTTTATCGAGATAAGTACCACCTACGACCATGCAATTATCATCATTAAATTCAGGTCCTGCAAAGAAGGTACCAGCAGAGTCCGGCTTAAAGGTATCAAAATTTATATTCAGCCAATTGCCACTGGTCAATGATTCCTGACGTAAGTTCAGTTCTTCAACAAAGGCATCATCTGCCCGTAATAAAACGGGAATCGTATTACCTTGCCCATCTGTAGTGGTATCTCCGGCCGGGTGAGGATAATACTGAGTAACACCATTTACGCGGTCGTGGTATCCAAACACATGCTCTTTAAAGGATAGGGTATGTACACCTTGCTGAAATGCATTTGCTACATTTTTATTACTGTCTAACGGTTGCAGTCCGGAATCCAAAATTCCTTCTAGATCGGTTACCGAACGCGCCCTAAGAATATCCTCGGTTGTATAACCGTTATGACTAAAGTCTACCAGCCACTTGTATTCCAGTGCTTGCGCAGCATAGAACATCCATTCTTGTGCTGTTTGAAAACTACGCTCCGCTTTTTCCATGCTCTTGGTTAAACGTGAGGCATGGATAGGATCGGCAAAATATCGATCTGCAAGGTTTTGATTGGTTTGTTCTACTTGTGTCATCAATCTAGCAGCTTGACTCACCATCCCCATGAGGCGTTCTTGCTCTTGCTCAGCGCTTAATGCAGCTTTTTCGATTTCAAGTTCTAACAAGCTTACATCGCGTAAACGACTGCGAATCATAGATGCAAATTCAGTTTGACGAATTTGAGTATAGGCTTCATTAATTTTCACACGCTCAGCTGCAGCTAACTCAGTACTCAAAGCTTGCAATACGCCAATACTTTTAGTGTTTTTAATGTCAGCGTCAGCTTTTTTCATTTCTGAAGCGGTATTTACTAAAGATGCAGCGGCAGCTACATAATTTTGAGTATAAAGAGCGATTCCAAATTGAACTGCACCACTTAAGAACGAAGACTTTTTACGTGCTTTCGCAGCGCGTGCTTGGATCTTGGAAATTTTTTGGCTAATGCTGGCTTGCTGGCTACCGTAATCCAAAATATTTTCGTTTATTAAACCTTCAATACCGGTGCGAACTTCTTCATCTGCAACCATATCTTCGATCGCCAATTTAAGATTTAGCAGGCGAACAACCGCCGTTTCCATATCTACATCGGCTTGCTCAATACGGTTAACTTGAAGGGATATTTGACTACCTTTTACCTTTTCTTCGGATGTGATAACACAGTCTTCATGGCAGCCAAGGGGAACCTCCCAACCAATCAAACCTACCAATAAATTATTCAATTGCGTATTGCGGTCTGAATATTCGGTTGCTAAGCGGTCCTGATTATGGCGGTAGTTTTCGTATGAACCAATGGCATCGGAAAAATCTTCCTTGGCAATGGTTAGGTAGCCTTTTTTATTTTGAGTGCCCGAAAGTAAACCGACGATGGCATCGTAAGAATAATACGTTTGATTACCATCAATACCGTAACCACCACTTACAATAATTAATGAATCATCGTTAAGGCCCAATACATTGGTATCACCATTAATCCAGCTAGTGGCGTTATTAATATTTACAACGGCTTGGTCATAACGATCTATAGATTGCATTACCTCAAGAGCAGTGATTTCAGTGAATACCGTATCTTTGAACTTACTTTGTAATGATTGTGTCCAATCTTCCAATTCAGATTTAAGATCAAACAAATCTTGTTTCATCAAATCTAGCTGTGTCTGCGACACAGCAATCCCATTCACCTCAAGTTTTGTCTGTGCAACTTTAGTGTTGATGACTTTAGACATTAGGTCAAAGTACATAGCCAAATCTTTGTAGCTGTTAAGCAACTGGGACGCTTCTGCGCTGCCGTCGGCAATTACTTGCTGGGCATGGCCACTTTGCCAATAACGAGGGCTTTCTTGTTTACGAAGGTTAAATTGCTCTTCTAACAAACCACTGTACTGATATTCATTTTGAATAAACAAGTTTGAATAGTCGCTTAAGGCTTGATAATAGTGATCATATGCTGCTGCTAAATCATTCACTTCGTTGCTAAAGCCTTCCTCACGTAAACGACCTATGCGGGCCACATCCATATCTTGATTGCCCAGTACAATTTCGGCCACCGCTCGATCATAAAAAACATCCAATAGCAGCTCTTTAGAGCGAGTAAAGCGTGTGGGTGCATTGGGATCATTTAACTGAACTTGATCATAAGCACTGCGCAAGTTCTCTTGAAGTTGTAATAAAACCAAATCAATACGATTACGTTCTGATACGTCGTAAAGCTCACTAAAGTCACGAGGTGTTTGCAGAGCACCATCACCACTAAAGAAGTCGGATACCACAATTTCGGCATCCGAGTTAAAGCTGTACATTAAGTCTAGGTAACGAAAAGCAGCATTATCTCGATCGAACTGGCCATGGTAAAAGTTATCACCATCGATTTCATCGGCTTCGCTGTAATATAGTTGTTTACGTAGCGCGATGGTTTCATCCTGTTCAACTGTGACGGCTATTATTGCACTTACAGGTGGTGGATTAGTTGGATCATTGTCCGCATTTTCAGCGGTAACATAATAACTATGTTCACCCCAAGCCATTAGAGATGGTGCGTATTGGTGAACCAATTTTCCATTAATCGCATCACTATCAATGACAGAGTCAATCAACTGGAACGTTTCAGAGCTGTGTTGTTTACGATATATTTTATATAAGGCGGCACCGGGGACTCTTTGCCATTCAACCGTGTATGGTCCGGTCACTAATGCTGCGCTAGTGCCATTTTCTTTAACATCTAGTATTACGGCCTGGGTAACAGGGACTGGGATGCTTACCTGAACTTCAATTGAATCGGAATAGACAGAGCAACTTTTAACACCGTAATTACTGCATGCGCGATATTTAAAGGAATAAGTTCCAGTATTTAAATTATCAATGTTTGCGGTACTTAGGTGAGAAGAGTCATTAACCGGTAAAGTTAAAATTGGAGTGACACTTGCTACCTCGTTAATTTCATAGAACTGCACAAGTTCAGAAGTATCTTTATCCCAAGTAATACTGATGTTTGGAACACGGGTGAAGCACTTATCTGTTATTAGGCTGTCACACTGACTGGTAATACGGTCTATGGTGATGTTGCCAACGCTTGGGCGGGTGTCTACAAATGTACTAACTACATTAGAGGTTGAACAATAACCATGGCTAGTGACACAGGCCTTCACTCGATACTCATGTGTGCCATGGGGTGTATCAGCAGAGGGGATGGTTACACTATGGTTTAGTGCGGTGGTGTTATTGACTAATTCACTCCAAATACCTGAATCGTCTTTATGCTCTAAGGTATAGCTGGTGGCACGAGTAGATGCTGACCAATTAAGTGTAAAGTTGTAACCGCTGGATTCATTGGTTAACAATAAACTTGAAACGCTTGGTGTTACATCAACAGAAACTGTTTTGGTTATTGAGCGACCAGAACAAGCCGCAGGAACACAGGCTTGAACTTGAAAACCGTAGGATCCATTCTGTGGCGCGGTATATGTCCAGTTGGTGACACCAACAGCTGTTGTATGAAGTAGCGCATTATTGGCACTGTAAACTTTATAATAAACATCGTTACCACTTACGCCATCTACTGCATTCCAGCTTAAAGGAACACTGAAATTAGTCGTGTTAGCCGGAACTACTATTGACGGTGCAGTCACTTGAATACTAACCGTGGTGGTGATGGGGGTACTATAGGCGGTACAGCTGAAAGTACCTTCTATGTCATAACAGGTTTTAATTTGATATGAAAAAGCATCATTAGTAACTTTTAGTTTGGGAGTAGTGATACTACTTCCTGTAGCGGTATGTTTAGTTTCTGTTACTTCGCCAGTGCTGCTATTAGTTTCTTTTAAAAAGAAAGTTGCATTGGGTGCAACACTGGATCCCCAAGAAATATTGTATTGACCGTTGGTGCTGACAGCCGGGGAAGATGTTAGATTACTTGGAATAGAATATTGCACAGCCAAAACTGGAAGTTCAATGGGTGCTTCTTCAAGGCAACTACCATTACAGGCCGATACCTTAAATTCATGTTCGGTATTATGCTTTAGGTTATTTACAGAGAGTACTTTATCTATAGATTTATCTAGTTCTGCTGGAGTTAAACTAAACGTTTTAAATATCGCCCACGCCCCCCACACTCCACCTGTAATTCTTGACCTTTTAGATACAATGTAACGTGGGTTTATTGAATTAAAAGTAAATGGAATGCCTTCAACTATAACATTAGAGCTTGGAATACTGGATAGTTTAGGGCTCGTAATCGTAGTAAGACTTGGTGTTTCTTCAATAGTAAACACTTCACTGTACTTTATAGCGCTACACTTACCTGGGTAAGGCCCATTTTCTGGTGCTAATAGAGCCGTTCCTGGGCAATTTTGCGATGAAATTTTATACTCAGCTGATAACAACTTTTCTTTGTTACCATTAGTAGATATGTGAAATTTTCCATTCCCATTATTTCCAAGAATACTCCCTTCGTCAGTGTCAAACGCTCCAAATCTATTTAGATCTGCCGATGTTCCGTTGGTTAAATTGTGCAACGTAAACGTTTGTTTAACTGTTGAAGATATACCTCCGCTACCTTGATCAAATTGAAGCCATAAATCACTATCATAATCACGTTTAATCGATATCACATCCATTGCTTCAAAATCTATTTTACCCACTGGGCTAGATATTATTAACCTGCCGTGCACACCACAAGCCTTCGCATCTTTATATACAGTACCCGCGATACCAAGAACATAGTCATAATCTTGCGGTTTTTTTGTTACATGGCAAATGGAATAACTACCAGGAGTATTACTAATATTAAATGTTAACGAACCAATTAGTCGACTTTCGGGAACTGTTACAGTTGTAAAGTCTGATCGGTCACTTGTAACTGTCACCTCTCGAGTTTCACCAGATTTTACATCTGCACTGTTTTTGTTCCATGATATAGTAGCCGTCATGTTCGCTTCATTAAATAAAACAGTAACATCTGGAGCAACAGGTGCATCAGGGTTCGGGGCTGCTGGTGGTCCCGTATATGCATATGAAAAATTCGAAAAACATGACAAACACATTATATAGAACAATAAATTTCTGACTCTAATACTCATAGAAGCAATATCTCACTTAAGGTTGAAGGTACGCATAGCGCAATTAAAATTATATTAAAAAGCATTATAATATTTTGTTAATTCCATATGACACAGACTGAAAATAATAGACATTAGGTTAAGTCCACTACACATTAAGAGTGACATTAGAAATATATCTTTAGAGTTATTTTAAAACCACATTGATGTGTCCATCTAATACATTAGCTTCATTTTTATATATAGATTTCTTAACTATCCCTTTATTATCAATGATAGCTAAATACCCTTTATTACTGACCAGTAAGACCGGCAGGCCACTTTCAACCGCACGATATCTCGCATTAACAAAGTATTGACTTGGCGCAGTGGTACCCTCCATCCAGGCTTCATTTCCTATCATTACAATAAGGTTTTGATCATTCTGATATTCACTTATCATTTGAGGGAAATGACCTTCGGCACATACAAGTGGTAATATTTTTAAGCCATGATTAGATTTCATCTGCAACGGGCCACGGCCGTGGGTGTAATCTATAACATCAAAAATATTGGCTATTTTTTTAGGTATTAACTCTCTGAAGGGTATAAATTCGGCCCAGGGTACTAACCTATGCTTATCGTATGAATTAAGTAACTCACCTCCTGAATTCAGTTGAAACATGCTGCTATAGTATTTTACACCTTCACCTTTGGCACGCTCATACCTAGGCCCACCAGTAATGAGCAACTGTCCTTCGCTCATAAACCCCGTGATATGCTTTCGATTTACCTCCCCCTCGTAAGTATCGTCAATATAAAACTGCAACACGGATTCAGGCCAAATAATAAGCTCTGGAATAAAGGAGTCTGGAGCCACTGACTGAGTCACTCTTATGTATTCATCTACCGCCCGATAAGTATTTTGATCCTGTAATAACTTGGCCTGCGTTATATTTGCATTTACTAGACGAACTTTTAACTCTTTGACATCCCTATCTAAGCTATCTTGCATGAACTCAACACGATAAATACCAAACATAAAAACAATAACAAAAACAAAAACACCACAGACGGCATACCTATAGTTAATTGAAAAAAGAACGGCTATAAATACTAAAAAAAAACTCACTACGTATACATTAAATACGGATGCTATTTGAATAAAGTAATCATTATTACCGACCATATAGCCAATATAATGCATCGGCTGTCCACCAAGAAATGTGGAACGAAGATATTCACTTACTGCCCAAGAAAGAGGAATTACTACAATTGAAAGATTTAATTTAGTGAATAAGCTGGTTAGTTTTTCAGCGATTGAAATGCATAACGCGGTAATTAATGCCATATTTACTGCCATTACCAGCAATGTTATTACACCGATCACTCCTCCCAGAAACGGCCCACCTACCACCACTAAAAATGCATTAACCACCCAATAAGATGATATAGAGAAGTAGCTCAATGAAAATATAAATACAGAAGTAAAAACAAATTTTGGCGATTTTAAATAGACGTAAAGATTGATAAATATCGCCAATGAAATTAGCGATGAGTACCAATAATGGAAGGGAGGCAAACCTAAAGAGAAAATAGCGCCTAGTGTTACGCACGACAAAAATCTATAGCTATGCGCTTGCCTTTGCATAAATGCATAAGGCTTTAAAATCAAATCCATTTGATAATTTCTTATTTTTTTGACTGCTTCAATGCACTGTCAAATATTTGGCCTGCAAACTATCACCATATATTATTACTTACAAATATTTTCTCCAAATAACTGCAACACAAACTCAAATTCAAGACTAAAGTATTACTTAAAAATATTGTTAAAATAATTTTTATTCTTTACATATAAATTAAATATCATCCAATACACAGGCAACAACATCACATAAATATTTTTTATTTTTACTTATCGGTGGCGAACAGTTTATTCTTACTTAAAAAGAAGTCGCTATAATTTCTAAAGAATAGAAATATGTATTATTTACTTGGCACTAAAGTACACAAAGCTAAGTCATAATTTCTTTACGATACTTCATCGAATTATTGCGCCCTTTTAAAAACTAAACCGTACCCCCATTTGCACTCTAGTTTTATCCTCGTACAAATTCAGACTTTGCACATAAGGATCCGACGACAAGTCGTGTTGAAAACTGGCCGTAAATTCCATTTCATAAGCCATAATATTCACAGTTTTTGACAGATGGCCATCTATGCGTTCAAGTAGAAAACGTTTTTCTACTTCATCGTTCAACTGATCCAATTTATTGGCTTTCACATAACTCACGGACGAGTTAATTTTCATGGGCCAGCTTTGCAACCAGGAGAATGTCGTGGTGGTTTTAGCATAAATACGTAATAACACCACCTCTCGGTCATTGTCATCGGCATTACTAAAGGCTCCCACTTGGGCAGCGTTCCAGCGAATTTGGCCATTAGACCAAGGCGTAAAATTCAGCATCCACTCTATTCCTTCAAAGCGTATACTTAGATTTTCTTCCGTTTCAAACTCAGATAACCTAAGGGATTGATAATAAACGTCGGCCTGATGTTCATGAAAAACTCTCACATCACTTTCTAAATCCATCCACACAAGTTTTCCGTAATAGCCAATTTCATAAGACTCGATAAATTGATGATCAAGATTATTGGGACCCTGCTGATTTTGATAAAAGGTTGTACCATTTAAGGGCGCTGTACTGGTGACACCATCCAAGGTAAACGACCAATCTGCACTTTGTTCAAACATGTCTGGACTGCGCACCGATTCACTATAAACCGCACGTAATGATTGACTGGGTGTTAATTTGTAGTTAAGCGCCACTCTGGGTGCGTATACAAAATCGGCATTGCTTTCTTTTTCGGTCATTAAACCTAAATGCACATTAATCGAGTTTGTTGCTTTCCAGGTGGCACTGCCAAATATTCGCGCGGTATTATTATTGATCCTACCACCCAAGTACGTTTGCGAATCGGCCGCATCGCGGCGAAAGCTGACGCCACTTACAAACGTTAATTCAGGCGAATAAATATAGGTGTCTTGTATTTCCATATCAAAGCGATATTCATCCATATCAGCATTGATTGTACCGCTAACAGGTATCTCTGTATTACTGGTATTTGGGTAGCGAGAATCATATGAACTGGCGAGGGTTTGTTGCGATGCTGGTAAAGTGGCTATGTAATCTCCTACCAATGCAAGCCCAGTCCCTTCCATCCCCACCGACGTAAACACATCCGCTAATTTATACATGTTTAGTAGACCAATATTATTTTTATCATCACTACTAAGGGCGCTGTAATAATCGGTAAATATGGATGGATCCCCTACCCCTAAGGCCTCTTCTATTTTTAAAGTAGCACTCGCCACTTGCGTACTCTCGCCTTCTACTGCTGCCGAGTTTAGTTTAAATAACTCTCGTAAACTGTCATCAAGATACGCCACTTCCACCTCTGCAACGTCTATTGCTTGGCGCTGACTATACTGAGTAGCATATGCTTTAATTTGCAGCTGATGTTTATGACTGTAATCTCGAGTCCAACGCAAACCTAGTTCCAATCGATTTTCATCCACTTTATTCTGATTGGTTTGATAACTCACTTGATCGGCCAATTCTTTGGTGGCATGCAAATAAACAATCGAAGTTTCTAGGTCTCCTGCCGAATCAAGTTGGCGATGGGTTTCTATATCAATGAACTGTGTCATTCGATGGTCATTTTGATCTTCAAATCCGTCATCTGTTCTTTGACTAATCGACACCCTGTAATCGGTATTGCCAATCATGCCACCTTCTTTCAAATATATATTTTCTTCACCGTTATTGCCTTTTTTAACCGATACAGTAGAGCCATAAGTATCGGCGGGGTGTTTGGTTAAAATATTTATAATGGCCTGATAGGCGTTTGATCCATAACTTGCCGCATTAGGCCCTCGTACAACCTCTATACGCCGAATATCCTCTAAGGCTACCGGCATTTCAAACCAGCTCACCGCCGCGACTACGCTTCGATACATAGATCGTCCATTCACCAATACTTGTAAATTTTTAGGGAAGGCCGCGGGGCCCCCATGATAATGAACCGCGTCACTATTATTATTGCGGTCGGGTCCCACCATCATGCCAGGCACATACCTAAGTAATTCAGAAAGCGACGTTACCCCAAGTTGTTTAATGAGGTCGGCATCAAGAATAGACACACTGGCGGGAACATCGGCCTGATGCTGCTGAATACGTGTGGCAGTTAATACCACGGGCATAGAGAACTCTTCAAACTCGGGCAAATCATTAAAGCCGCCAAAGCCCATATCCGGTTGCGCCCAAACACTTACACCAAAAAATAAACTGAAAACAAACCAAACAATCAACAGGTTTTTATACATATTCACCACACCCAAAGATGCACCCCAAAGTTTAATCGCCTATTTAACCAAAAGGGGTAAAAATTGGGTCAATTAAGCCAGTTAATTTTGAGTATAGATGAGATTTTCAAAGAGCCATGTTTGCGGGGAATAGTTTTGTTACTACCACAATAGGGCTCATCTAGAAAAAGAGCCCTAAGTAAGCCCTAAGCAGTTGTATAGCGGGTTTTAATGATACGAGACAGAGCAGGACGCCACGGCTTGGCCTTTATACCAAAGGTAAATAGGAGTTTCTTACAAGCCAGTTTAGGGCTAGATTCAGTAAACAAGACATTCATTTCGTGACTAGCATCGCTGTTGATTTCATCTACTTTAAGCTCTTGGTGCTGACGTGCTTCGGCTATCACCACTTCCGAAAATTTGAACAGGGTAGTAGGCTCACTACTGCAGTAATGGTAGGTGCCCCATAATTCTGCAAATTGCGCCTGCTGCACCATAGCCAATAAAACGGCCGAGATATCACACGCTGAGGTCGGGGAAAGTTGCTTATTATCTGACAGGTATAGATGTTGCTGCTGTTGAGCCAACGATAGCAGACGGGTTACATCATCCTCACCTTGCGAGCTGAACATCCATCCACTGCGTAATATAAGGTGTTGCGGGCATGTGGCTACGGCTTCTTCAACCGCCAATACAGCTTGGCCCGCCTCTGATTGAGGGTAAGGCCGATCTTCTTCTTTAAACAATCCCCCTTCCTGCCCTGTGAACACCTTATTATTAGATAGCTGCAACAATCCTATCTTTAACTCACCACACACTTGCGCGAGTACCTTAGCCATTATGGCCGTGGTGCCAAAAGGCGAAGGCATCACACAATTGATCACAATACTGGCTTCTAGCTCTTTAACTTTTTTAAGGATAAGCGCCGCATCGGTTAAGTCCCAATCCTTAAATGATATGGCGTGTAACGAGACATTCTGTGCCTGAGCCTGCTCGGTGAGGGCTTGCCCCACAGAAGTATCGCTTCCTAAAATAACTAAATGAAATGACTGCAGCATCTATATGGCAAACCCGTATTGAAATTCACAAACCTAATACCTGCAAGGTAACAAGCCTGCTCCTATAAAACTAGGGGCAGGTGGCCTATGCTTGAGTTAATTAAATATTAAGGTTTAACTAAACCCACTGCGGACAGTTCGGACTTGCGACGTCCCTCCATCAGGACATATAAAGTCGGCAACACTAACAGACATACAAAGGTGGTAAACAAAATACCAAAACCTAACGACACCGCCATAGGTGTGATGAATTTAGCTTGGCGCGAGGTTTCAAAAACCATGGGCGCTAAGCCACCAAAAGTCGTGACAGTAGTGAGCAATATAGGACGAAAACGACGTTCACAGGCATCCATAATGGCCTGCTTTACTTCAACACCTGAGCGCTTTAGCTGATTAGCATAATCCACTAGAATTAAGCTGTCGTTGACCACGACCCCACACAACGCCAACATGCCCATGATCGCGATAATCGACAACCCATATCCCAGCATTAACAACCCGCAGATCGCCCCCACTGCACCAAAAGGAATGACGGCCATGATTAACAAGGGTTGTTTGTAACTTCTGAACGGAATAGCCAATAATATATAAATTCCCATCAGCGCAAACAATAGGCCCGTTTGCAAGCTGCTGGCACTTTTTTTGTTGTCGGCCTGACGACCGCCGTAACCAATATTCACGCTGGGGTATTTAAATTTAAGGTCATTTAGATACTGTTCTTCTAAGGTCGACTGCAGATTTGGAATCATTGAACGGGGCTCCACCGCTGCACTGATGCTCACGACTTGAGTACCATTTTCACGTTGAATTTTTGCCGGCGCACGACCTTTTTGTAAATTCGCAATGGAATTTAGCGGCACACGAGCACCGCTGGGCGTCACAATAATTAGCTGTTCAATATCGGCTTGGTATTGACGTTCTAACTCAGGTAAACGTACCAATACCGTTACCTCATTTTTACCCCTTTGTTGACGTAACGCACGCGCACCATATAACGAGTCACGCATTTGTCCAGCCACATCATTGGCACTTAATCCCAAGCTACGGCCTTGTTCATTTAATTCTATGTCCCACTGAGGTTTACCACTGGTTAAACTATTGGTGACGTCTTTTACCGCACTTAAGGATTCTAAAATGCTTTTTAATTCATCGCTGGCTAGCGCAAGTGATACAGCATCGCTGGACTGTAATTTCATAGTAAAAGGTCGACCGCCGCCAGGACCGCCGCCCCGTTCAGCGTCAAAGCTAATACTTTTCACCCCTGCCATATCACCTAACTGCTGACGCCACATTTGCACCACTTCATTGGTACTGTATGGGCGTGACTCACCGGGTATTAAACGGGCGTCTATCTCTATGCTGGTATCATTAATTTCTGATTTGGTGCTCACCAAAAATTTTCCGTGCTGCGCCTCTATGTTTACCATGATCTCTTTAAGAGCGGCTTCGCCTAAGTCACGGGCCTGTAAGGTTTGTTTTATAGGGGTATTTTGCGGCATTTCAATTTGTAAAATTGCCGACTCACCTTCCAATACAGGGAACTGGGTAAACCCCATGCGCCCACTAATGGGAAACGCGAGCACTACACAGGCCACCGCTACCGCCACCGACAAAGTAATACCAGGGTGCTCAAGTATGCGCCCCAATAACGGACGGTAGTAAACATGGATGATGTGACGTAAGCGTTGATCAATTTTTTCTTGGATCGCATCAAGTTTTTGACCCAACTTTGAATCGGGCCGATTTTTTAAATGGGCAATATGCGCAGGTAAAATAAACAGTGCTTCTACCCAAGAGATGGCAAAACAAAAAATAACCACCAACGGAATAACCATCATTATTTTACCCATACCACCTGGCATAAATAACAACGGCATAAAGGCGACGATATTGGTTAAAATAGAGAAGGTTAGCGGAATTTTAACTTCCTTTGCCCCTTGTATAGCCGCGTCCATACGGGAATAGCCTTTGCCTAAATTCTCGTAAATATTTTCGCCAGCAATAATGGCGTCATCCACTACGATGCCCAGCGAAATAATAAAGGCAAACATGGACACCATGTTGATAGAGACATCCATATAGGGCAAAAATAACATAGCCCCTAAAAATGATGTGGGAATGCCCATCGTCACCCAGAAGGCCAATCTATACTCTAAAAATATACCCAATAAAATAAACACCAACAATAAACCAATGAAGGCATTTTTCATCAATAAACCTAAACGTTGGCGGTACATCTCGGCATCGTCATCCACCACTGTAATACTCATTCCGATGGGCAGCATAGCTTCTATATCTGGCCACATTTCATATATGCTGTCGGCCACTTTAATGGGGGTTTGATCCCCCGCTCGGTACACACTAAATTTAACACTGTGACTGGCGTCTAACGTAATAAGATTTGGCGTATCCTCAAAACCCTCTTGAATAGTAGCCACATCTTCCAAGCGTAGAACGACCCCTTGTTGATCGCTTAGAATCGGTAATTGAGCAAAGTCTTGCGCCCAATATTTACGGGCGTTTAGGGTAACTAGTATATCCCCCCCTTGAGTTTTTACCGTACCCGCACTTTTTTCCACCGCGTTATCGGCAATAATTTTTGCCACATTGGAGAGCGTTAAGTTATATTTTTCTAAATTTAAATTGGAAATTTCTACGTGAATTTCTTCTTGGGGGGCACCACTAATATCCACTTGTGTCACATGGGGAGACTCAAGGATTTTTTCTTTTACGTTTTCAGCTAAACGCTTCATGGAAAATTTATCCATATCGCCATGCAATACTATATCCATTATGTCATTTTGATGCGCCATCACGCTCACTATGGGCTGTTCCATTTGCGCCGGAAAAGTAGAAATACGATTAACCGCTTGCAGTACATCCTGATACACTTGCTGTAAATTTTCACCCGTCTGTATATCTATATTTACGCGTGCACTGCCCTCTTGAATACTTACCTTTACATCTTCTAAACCTTCCAATTCAGATAATGCATTTTCAATGGGCAGCACCACGCCTTGTTCCATTTCAGTGGGAGTCGCGCCGATATAAGCCACACTGACAATTACGCGGTCCATACTAAATTCAGGGAATACTTCTTTTTTAATGCTCATGGATGACATGAAGCCACCAATGAGTAAGGCAAGCATTAACAAATTTGGCGCGATACCATGACGCACCATCCAAGCGATTGGGCCCGAGTTTAAGAGGGCAGCCTTTGCGTCCGAAATGACACTCACGAACCACCTTCCTGCTCAGCTAAGACTGATGGCTTTTCATGTTTTAAACGCACTTTCATACCTTCGCGTGTAATGGCCAAGCGACTGTCCAGTAATTCATCTCCACTTTTAATGTCTACTTTCGCCCAAGTTTTAACACGACCTTTATATAAGACCTCTACAAAACGTTTATGTAAAAGAGAGTTTTCGTCCACCACCCATATTTTCATGTCGCTATTTAAGTCGTCACTGGGTAACTGAATAACACTTTCAAAGCTTTTTCCAAATAGTGTGACCTGCACGTAGTCATTGTATCTAATGGCCATATCTTGGGACTTTAACGCTAACGGATCATCGATACTAATCAGTATTCTTACTTGGCGATCACTGCCATCCACTTGGGGTAGCACGGACAATATTTTTCCCGACCTTGTCTTTTTAGAATTTAATTTTTTTATACTAACCAAGTAATTCTGATCTAATATTGTCATGAAATTTTGGGGTACTTTTACTTCCAGCCAATAACTATCACTATTAATTATTTCAAAAATTGCAGTGGCGTTATTAACGTATCCACCTGCAGACACAAGCTGCTTCATAATATGACCATCAAATGGCATCACTAAAACGGTACGGTCTAAATCCAGTTGTGCCTTGCCAAGGTCAGCCCGAGCGCTCTCTAACACGGCTTTAGCACTGGCCAATTGTGGTGCGCGTAATGCTAACGCTTTTGCACTTTTATTTAAGTGAATACCTGACAGTTTGTAATCACTTTTGGCATTTTGAACCTGGGCTAATTCCATATCCAAGCTAGCTTGAGCCTGTGTTACTTGTGCCTTTTTTTGTTTCAGCACTAACTGATAAGGTGCATTGTCGATACGGGCCAACTCACTGCCTTTTTTCACAAAAGCACCCGGAATAATGGCATTCGGTATGTGGGTCACCTGGCCTGCCACTAACGCCACTAATTTAACACTGGCATTACCATTCACTGATGCTCCCCCCTGCCAAGAAGGACGCTCATTAGCGTGTTGAAAGACTTTAGTTTCTACTAACGGAATGTTTACTTGATGCGCTTTCTTTTGAGGCTTAGGCGCCGTTTTTACGATGGTGTATAACGAACCCACACCCACAGCGAGAATTAATAGGATTAAAAAGTGTTTTTTCTGCATGTTAGCGAGCCTAGGTGAGC
>MAAB01029242.1_pt1 | contig 26571 bp, 28 predicted proteins | sample 1115991 | NCBI WGS metagenome assembly MAAB01 (sample SAMN04961124, study PRJNA320927) | seawater metagenome | isolation source: sample BD02T18 sea water enriched with oil for 18 days | place: USA:Gulf of Mexico | collected 2013-07-27
CTGAATCTGAATCTGAGGCTCAATTAAGTGCTAAATCCGTTGATAACCTAATTGATGGAAATAAAGAGTTGAATATCGGTGAAAATAAGGATGTTAGCGCCAAAGTGCTTTCTAAAACCAACACTGACTTTTCTATTAATGGTCGTTTTATGGATGCAACGGGCAGGGCAACCCGGGCCGATTATGACAGGGGAGATCAGCAAGCGTCTGAAATATTTAATCTAACAGGAAGCTCTGAAGTTTCACAAAGTCAAAAAACTAACACTCAATTACACCAAGAAACTATTTCAATTTTTAGAAGAGATTTTTCTGATGCTGTAAAAGATAAAGTCATGTTAATGATTTCACAAAAGTTACAACAATTTGATATTACGCTTGACCCACCAGAGCTAGGGAACATGCAAGTGAGAGTTAACTTGCAAGGAGAGCAAGCCACAGTTAATTTTGTTGTTCAAAATCAGCAAGCGAAAGAAGCACTTGAACAAAATATGCATAAATTGAAAGATATGCTAGCGGAGCAAGGGGTTGATGTTGGTGATTCGAATGTTGAACAGGAATCTCAACAATCAGATAAAGAAGAAACCACTGGAGATAATCAGAATCGTTTAATGACTAATACAGCAGAAGCGAGTGATGTTATTGAGCACAACTTGTCAGCAAGAATGCTTGATACTTCAGCAAAGGTTGTCGATTATTATGCATAAATAAAAATAACCCCATAAAATTGCAGATAAATTAGGCTAAATATCACTAAGTTGATGAAAACACGTTGGCTAGAGTGCTATTCAAGGATATAGTTTAACAATATTTATTAAGATAAAAATTAAAGGTAACTTATGGCTGATGAAAAGGGTAAAGCAGAGGGTAAGGAAGCCGATTTAGAAATGGATGGTGGCGGAAAAAAGAAAAAAATGATCATTATCATCGTCGCTGTTGTGGTTTTACTTGCCGGTGCCGGTGGTGGATATTTCTTTTTTATGGGGGGCGACAGTACCTCAACTGCAGAACCAGTTAATTCAGGCGAAGGTGAATCTTCTAGCGATAGTGGTAATAGTAGTGGTGGCCAAAGCGCGAAAGTAGGTACTGCACTTTATGTTCCTATGCCTAGGCCGTTTCGTTTTAATGTTCCTGGCGCTGCTCGTGACCGTTTTGTTGAAATCCGTGTGCAATTATTGGTTCGAGGTGGCGACAATGAAGAAAATGCTAAAATGCATATACCATTAATCGAGAGCACCTTATTGAATATATTCTCACAAGCTAATGCTGATGATTTAGCAACAAGTGTAGGTAAAGAGGCTTTAAAGCAACAATCTCTTGCTGCAGTACAGCTGGTAATGAAAGATCTTGAAGGAAGTGAAACCGTAGAAAAAGTATTGTTCACAGGTTTTGTAATGCAATAAAGATAATAGAATAAAAGTTGCGAGAAACGAGTTCACCGTTTCGAAGGTTTATATTTTCGAAGAATAGTGACCGATGAAAGTGTTTTTTGCATGTGGTTTGACCAAGATAAACTAAGATAAAATAAGCAAAAAAGAGAATGTCGAGTGAGTGATTTATTATCCCAAGACGAAATTGATGCGCTTTTACATGGTGTTGATGATGTTGAAGAAGAAGAAGAAGTTGAGGAGTCTGCCGCGCGAGAGGACGGTAGTGCTGATTATGACTTTTCTTCACAAGATCGAATCGTTCGTGGACGTATGCCAACCTTGGAAATGGTTAACGAACGTTTTGCTCGTCACATGCGTATTAGTTTATTTAACATGATGCGTCGAACAGCTGAAGTATCGATAAACGGTATTCAAATGATCAAATTTGGTGAGTATATTCACACTTTATTTGTTCCAACTAGCCTTAATATGGTACGTTTTAGGCCGTTAAAGGGCACCGGCCTTATCACTATGGAAGCACGTTTAGTTTTTATTTTAGTTGATAATTTTTTTGGTGGAGATGGTCGATATCACGCTAAAATTGAGGGTCGAGAATTTACGCCAACCGAGCGTCGAATAATTCAAATGTTATTAAAATTAATATTTGAAGATTACAAAGAAGCTTGGTCTCCTGTAATGGATGTTTCTTTTGAGTATTTAGACTCTGAAGTTAACCCGTCAATGGCAAATATAGTTAGTCCAACAGAAGTGGTTGTAATCAGCTCTTTTCACATCGAACTTGATGGTGGTGGTGGTGATTTCCATATTGCTTTACCTTACTCAATGCTTGAACCTATTCGAGAATTGCTTGATGCAGGTGTACAAAGTGATAAAGAAGATACTGATATGCGCTGGTCTAAAGCGCTTCGCGATGAAATCATGGATGTACCCGTATCGCTTAATACCAAATTCTTAGAAGTAGAGTTACCCTTAAGCCAGATAATGGATTTACAGTCAGGTGATATAATTCCCATAGAAATGCCTGAACATATTACCGTGCTAATTGAAGATTTGCCTACTTTTAGAGCCAAGCTCGGGCGTAGCCGAGACAATATAGCGTTGAAAATTGAAGAAAAAATTAGACGTCCAGAATCCGTTAAATCAGAATTAACTATTTTAACTAAAGGTGGTAAACGCCTTGATAGTGATGCAGAACTTGAGCTGTTAGAAGACGACTTATAAAACATTAATCTTAAAGAATTGAAAATTGAGGCAAGCGGTATGAGTAATGACAATGATGAAGACCTAAGTATGTGGGATGAGGCGCTAGATGAACAAGCTGAAGCCTCAGCTGAAGAATCTAACAAAGCCGAAGCAGTTGAGTTAGAAGAACTAACGGAAGACGACACACCAATAACCAATGAAGAAAAACGTAAACTTGATACAATATTAGATATTCCAGTGACTATTTCTATGGAAGTTGGACGCAGTAACATTAGTATCAGAAATTTATTGCAGCTTAACCAAGGCTCAGTAGTAGAGCTTGACCGTGTTGCTGGTGAAGCGTTAGATGTTTTGATTAATGGTACGCTTATCGCCCATGGCGAAGTCGTTGTTGTTAACGACAAGTTTGGTATTCGCTTAACTGATGTTATTAGCCAAACAGAACGGATTAAAAAATTAAAATAATGACTAAACTTTTTACTTTCCTTTTGTGGCTCTCATTATGTGTATTAACACAAGCTTCTTTTGCTCAAGAAGGTATTGCTGCAAATGAAAGTACTAAAGTTGAAAATACTAAAGTTGAAAGTCAACAGAAACAAAGCGAAATCTTAACGATAGAGCAAACACCTCAAGTGGGTAAGCACGTGATGGCAAATATGAATGCAAGCAGCATGATTTTGTCTTTATTAATGGTGTTAGCGTTAATTATTATCAGTGCATTAGTGTTAAAACGTTTTAACCTGACTCAACAAAGCTCTAATCAATTAAAAGTTATTGCTAACTTATCTTTAGGTGCAAAAGAACGCGTTGTTGTAGTACAAATAGGCGAACAACAATTGGTTTTAGGTGTTTGCCCTCAGCAAATATCTTTGCTTAAAGATTTAGAAACGCCTATTGAAATTCATACAGGTAAGCCGTTAGCATTATCTGGAAATGTGCTGTCTTTTTTACAGAGAAACCCTGTTAAATCAGAAACAAGTAGCAAAAAAGAAACTGATAGCAATACAACAACAAGCGAAATAACAAGTAACAAATAAGTGACTATGAAAAAAAATGTCTGGTTAGTTTTATTCACATTGTTAGCGTCTACGTTCAGCTTCGGCGTTTTTTCGGCTGATGATTTGTCTATGTCAGCTTTAACATTGACAACGAATGCTGATGGTTCGCAAGAATATTCAGTGACATTGCAAATTTTAATGTTTATGACGGCGCTTAGTTTTATACCTGCCGCTGTTATAATGATGACTTCTTTTACTCGTATTGTTGTGGTAATGGCTATATTACGCCAAGCCTTTGGCTTGCAACAAACGCCATCGAATCAAGTTATTATTGGTTTAACCCTCTTTATGACACTTTTCATTATGACCCCTGTTTATAATCAAATTAATGAAGTAGCTATTCAACCCTATTTATCAGAACAATTAACTTCTGTAGAAGCGATAGATAAAGGTAAAGTGCCTTTACGCGCCTTTATGCTTGAACAAACTCGGTTAAAAGACTTAGATACTTTAGCGTCAATGGCAGGTCTTGAAGCCGTAGATAAACCTACAGACTTACCTATGACAGTCATTATTCCCGCTTTTATTATTAGTGAGTTAAAAACAGCATTTCAAATTGGTTTCATATTATTTATTCCATTTTTAATCATAGATTTAGTTGTCGCTAGTATACTTATGGCTATGGGTATGATGATGTTATCGCCAATGATAGTTTCACTACCGTTTAAATTAATGTTATTTGTTTTAGTAGATGGTTGGAATTTGGTTATAGGTACTATTGCAACTAGTTATGGTTTAGGTAATTAGCTTATTTTAGTAAATATCAGTAAACAAGAGAAAATAAGATGGGACCAGAAGTCTTTGTAGACATATTAAGAGATGCTTTGTTGCTAGTCATTATGCTTGTTAGCGCGGTGATCTTACCTAGTTTATTTGTCGGCTTACTCGTTGCTATATTTCAAGCCGCAACGTCAATTAATGAACAAACCTTGAGTTTTTTGCCACGCTTAATTGTCACCTTACTTGCCATTATCTTTGGCGGTCATTGGGGGATACAAAAAATAATGGACTACACTTTTAGGCTGATCGCTAGTATTCCAAGTGTTGTTAGTTAATGGAATTTACCGAGTCAGTAGTTAATCAATACCTGGCTGATTTTATTTTGCCCTTTACACGTGTTGCTGCTTTAGTGATGATGATGATTGGTTTGGGCGCACGTACTATTCCTGCTCGGATCAAACTTTTTCTATGTGTGACGCTAACGCTAGCGGTTATGCCTGCGATCCCTCCAACGAATATTGAACAACTTTTATCTTTTGAAACTTTTTTATTGATAGGGCAACAAACGCTTATTGGTATTAGCTTAGGTTTTGTAACTGTGATGGTTGTAAATACTTTTACCTTGGCAGGCCAAATTATCGCTATGCAATCAGGCTTAGGTTTTGCTTCATTAGTTGATCCTGCCAGTGGTATGAATGTACCTGCCGTAGGGCAGTTTTTCTTAATATTATCAACGTTGCTTTTTTGGACAATGGATGGTCATTTAGCTTATCTACAGTTTATAGTAGCAAGCTTCGATACCATGCCTATTGGTGAGGAACAATTTGCCAGTATTAAATATAAAGAAATAGTTTTATGGGGAGGCTGGATGTTTGCTACTGCCTTATCGCTTGCTCTAGCGCCTTTAACCGCAATGTTATTAATTAACTTTTCTTTTGGTATTATGACTCGTGCAGCGCCTCAACTTAATATATTTGCCATAGGCTTTCCAATAACTATGATGGCCGGTTTGTTAATAATGTGGTTAACCTTTGGTAATTTTCTTACTCATTTTGAACTACAGTGGCAGCGAGCACTTGATTTTAGTTGTTACTTAATTGATTGCAAGGCAGTTTGATTTTCGATGGCTTATCTAGCGGTGGTTTTCTTAAAGATGATTGGCTTAAAGGCAAACTGTATAAGGGTGAAGACCTATGGCTGAGTCAGATAGTGGTGAAAAAACAGAAGAACCAACGGCGAAAAAACTCTCCGATGCGCGAAAAAAAGGTCAGATAGCCCGCTCTAAAGATTTAGGCACCATGTTTGTATTAGTTGGTAGTGCTTTTGCCATGATGGTGATGGGGAATGCCTTGGTCGAAGCTTTGTCTTCTATGATGAAACGTTTGTTTTCATTGAGTCGTCAAGAAGTAATGGATATACATGCTATACCCAATGTTATATCCAGTGGTGTCAGTGCTATTATTTTTCCGATGTTATCTATTTTTGTTATTATCATGTTAGCCGCTTTTATTGGTAATACAATGTTAGGAGGAATAGCTTTCTCTTGGGAAGCTATGGCTCCAAAAGCGAGTCGACTTTCTCCTCTTGCGGGCTTTAAACGTATGTTTGGTGTGCAAGCCGCTGTTGAGTTTTTAAAATCTGTTTTAAAGTTTTTTGTGGTTTTTATTGTTGCTTATTTATTACTTACCAGTCTTTTTGAACAAATTTTAGGATTAAGCTTAGAAGCTATTCCTTTAAATTTTGAGCATGCAGTCACTATGTTACTGTGGATGTTTTTAGCCTTGGCATTATCCATTGGGATTATTGTGGCTATTGACGCACCATACCAAGTATGGAACCACACTCGTCAATTAAAAATGACTAAACAAGAGATTAAGGATGAGTTTAAAAATACAGAAGGTAACCCTGAAATTAAAGGACGAATAAAGCAAACTCAATATGAAATGTCTCAGCGAAGAATGATGAGCGAGGTACCAAATTCTGATGTTGTTATAACAAACCCTACTCATTATAGTGTTGCACTAAAATATGACCCTAATGTTGGTGGGGCTCCTGTCCTTGTTGCTAAAGGACAAGATGAAATGGCGATACACATTCGTACTATTGCTAAAGAAAATGGTGTTGAAATTGTTCAATCTGCTGCATTAGCACGATCACTGTATTATACCTCAGAAGTTGATCAAGATATTCCTGAAGAACTATATGCCGCAGTAGCGCAAGTGCTTGCTTTTATTTTTCAACTCAATGAACATAAAAAAGGCAGGGCTAAGAAACCTATTCCTGTTGCTAAAGACTTGCCCATCCCTGAAGAGTTTAAATATTAAAAAAGTTGCTAGCAAGTTGAGTGACGAGTTAAAAAGGTATCGAGTTACGAAGTACGCATGTGCTTAGTGTGAAGTATTCTAATCTCATCACTTAAAACTCGTCACTGGTTAATTTCTTCTCGCTACTCGCCGCTTCTCTTTCTCGAAGTTTCTCTTTCTGGTATAGCTTTTGCAAATTCATAGTTAGCGTCAAAAAATCATCATAAAGAGCCGTTGTACCAAATGCAATTAACCGCCTATTTTAATCAGTTCGATAAGAAAAAATTATCTCACCTTTCAGGTATGGGGACACCGCTATTAGTTATGGCAGCATTAGGTATGGTTATACTACCTATGCCCGCTTGGCTGCTTGATGTGTTGTTCTCATTTAATATAGCGCTAGCTTTAGTGGTTTTATTAATTACCGTTTATACTTTAAAACCGTTAGAGTTTGGTTCTTTCCCTTCAGTTATCCTTATCGCAACAATTTTACGTTTAGCGCTCAATGTCGCCAGTACTCGAATTGTTCTACTTGAAGGCCATGAAGGAACTGATGCGGCAGGTAAAGTTATTGAAGCTTTTGGCTCTGTTGTTATTGGTGGTAACTATGCGGTTGGTCTGGTTGTATTTTTGATTCTAATTATTATCAACTTTGTTGTTGTCACTAAAGGTGCAGGGCGTATTGCCGAAGTTACTGCACGTTTTACTCTTGATGCCATGCCTGGTAAGCAAATGGCGATTGATGCGGATTTAAATGCGGGTTTTATCAATGCTGAGCAGGCAAGAGAACGGCGTATTGAAGTCACAAGTGAAGCTGATTTTTATGGTTCAATGGATGGTGCAAGTAAGTTTGTAAAAGGAGATGCTATTGCCGGTATTTTAATTTTGTTTATCAACATTGTTGGAGGACTAATTATTGGTATGGTACAGCACGACCTGAGCTTTGATAATGCGGTTGAAATTTATACTTTACTAACCATTGGTGACGGTTTAGTGGCACAAATTCCTGGCCTACTATTATCTGTTGCTACAGCAATTGTAGTAACGCGTCAAAATACTGCTCAAGATATGGGCGAGCAAGTTAGCTCTCAATTAGGTCAAGAAAAATCACTTTATATAGCTGCTGGAGTTATGTTTGTTATGGGGGTTATTCCCGGCATGCCACATTTCGCTTTTTTATTGTTTGCTGCAGTGATTGGTGCTACCGCTTATTTTAGTAGTAAGAATAAAGTCACTAAAGCGGTAGAAATGGAAAAGATTGCAGAAGAAGAGCAAGTACAAAGCCAGCAAAAAGAAGAAGAAATTAAAGAATTAGATTGGGATGATGTTAACCATGTTGATATTATTGGTTTAGAAATAGGCTACCGTTTAATTCCATTAGTAGACAAAGCCCAAGGGGGCGAATTACTTAGCCGAATTAAAGGTGTTCGTAAGAAACTGTCTCAAGAATTTGGTTTTTTGGTGCCAGCAGTACATATTCGGGATAATTTGGATTTAGATCCAAACAGTTATCAAATATCATTAATGGGCGTAACTATTGGTAGTGCAGAAATCCGTCATGACCAAGAATTAGCGATTAATCCGGGGCAAGTTTTTGGTAAATTAGATGGCGTGACTACTAAAGACCCAGCTTTTGGCTTAGATGCAGTTTGGATTAACCAAAACCAGCGAGAACAAGCTCAAACCTTAGGCTACACAGTTGTTGACTCTTCTACTGTGTTGGCAACTCATTTAAGCCAAATTTTAACCAATAATGCTTCCCAGTTATTAGGTCATGAAGAAGTTCAAAACTTACTCGATATGCTAGCTAAAACGTATCCAAAGCTAGTTGAAGGTTTTATACCTGACACATTAACACTAGGCACCGTTGTCAAAGTATTACAAAGTTTAATGAATGAAGGTGTTGCTGTACGAGATATGCGTTCTATTGTACAAACTCTTGTAGAGTATGGGCCTAAGAGCCAAGATTCTGAAGTGTTAACAGCTGCGGTGAGAATCAGCTTACGAAAATTTATTATTCAAGACCTTGTTGGCTCAGCTATTGAAGTTCCCGTCATAACTTTGGCACCTGAGTTGGAACAAATGTTGCACCAATCTATGCAAATGGCTGGAGATGATGGTGCAGGTATTGAACCTGGTTTAGCTGAGCGCTTGCAAAAATCATTAACTGATGGCGCTCAACAGCAGGAATTAGCTGGTGATACACCAATACTGTTAACATCTGGAATTTTACGAGCTGTGTTGGCTAAATTTGTAAAATATACCATACCGGGATTAAGAGTAATTTCTTACCAAGAAATACCTGATGATAAACAAATTAAAATTGTAAGTGCCATAGGGCAATAAATAGAGTTGCGAGTAAGATAAGTTACGAGTAACGATTAGACAAGTAATGAGTGAATAGTAATAAGAGTAACGAGTAGGATAAGTCGCGAGTAATTAAAGTTCTTCGTAACTCGGTACTAAATAAGGGGTTAACTGTGAAAATTAGACGTTTTGTTGGCAAAGATATGCGTAGCGCATTAGCACAAATAAAAGACGAATTAGGCGTAGATGCAGTTATCATGTCTAATAAAAAAATCCCTGAGGGTGTTGAGTTAATGGCGGCGGTTGATTATAGCCAATCAGTACCTCAAGCAAAAAACACTAATCATCAACAAGAAATGCATCAACAAGATAATGAGGGCAGTCGTGAAGTATCAAACGATATGGTTAGTATTGCTAATACTACTGCTTCAGTATCAAATGAAGCAACGGCTGAAATAGTTAACAATCATGATTCAGGTGTAAGCTCTACTCCTCCTGCTGATAGTTTATCTGCATTATTAAACAGACAAGTTCAGCATCATTCTGCTACCAAAAATTCAAATGAATTGTCTGAACAAAGTGCTACACATCAGGTTGATCAAATACCTACTCAGGATGAAAATATTGAAGATCAATTACGTAGCTTTACACAACGGTTACGTCATTCAAAACCTGACGGAACTATTCCAGCACCTGAAACTGCTAATGTCAGTAAATCTGCTCAATTTGAAGATCATATTTCTTTAGAAGCAGAGCAGATGGCTATAAAATTACAGTCACAACAATCTGCAGAGCAACAGACAGATCAACATAGTCATGTTAACCAGCAAGATTTTGATAAAATGCAACAAGAGATGGCTTCTATTCGGAAGTTACTTGAGCATCAGGTGTCAGGACTTATGTGGCAAGATATGGCGCAAAAAGAACCTCAACGTGCAGTATTGGTAAATCGTTTGTTGTCATTAGGTTTGAATGAACAAATAGCCGATCAAATAGCAGGCTACGTTCCTTCTCAGTATCATGAAGCAGAAGCTTGGCAGCAGGCTACAAAATTAATCGGCGAACAAATAAATACTACGCAAAATGATATTATTCATCGTGGTGGTGTTGTTGCTTTAGTTGGCCCTACAGGTGTAGGAAAAACGACAACGATTGCCAAACTTGCTGCGCGCTTTGCACAAATACATGGCCATGAGCAAGTAGCGCTGATCTCAACAGACACATACCGAATCGCAGGATTTGAGCAGCTCGCAACTTATGGAAAAATAATCGGTTGCCAAGTAAAGTTAGCTAAAGATAGTCAATCATTAGATTTATTACTTGAACAATTTTCTAATAAGAAGTTAATTTTAATTGATACTGCAGGTATGGGACAAAGAGACATCCGTTTAGCTGAAAATTTAGCTAATTTAGTCTCTAATGCTAGAGTCAGAATAAGAAACTATTTAGTCTTAGCAGCCAATAGCCAACAGGCAGTTATGCAAGAGAATGTTGATCGTTTTAAAAAAGTACCTTTATCGGGTTGTATTTATACTAAACTTGATGAAAGCGTAAGTATTGGCGAAATAATTACAACTTCAATTCAAAATGGTCTTCCAATAGGTTATCTTACTGACGGGCAAAGGGTTCCAGAAGATATTAAAGTTGCAAATGCTGAAAAATTGGTTACCCTTGCAGATAAAATGGCAACAAAGTCAGCAAAGAATAATGTAGCTTATGCTCAACGAACCGTGAGGCCAATGCCAATAGTACCGGTTGTAGCTGTATAGGCGTATAGTTAATTGTAGTATTTTTAATTAAAAGAAAGCGGTAGAAAGCGGTAGTTTGGGTATATAATAAATTAAGAAGTAATAAATGGCAGATCAAGCGAGCGGCTTAAGAAAGATGCAGGACTTAAAAAAAATTAAAGTAGTAGCAGTTTCGGGTGGTAAAGGTGGTGTTGGTAAAACCAACGTCTCATTAAACACAGCTATTGCCCTTGGGCAGCAAGGAAAAAGAGTATTAGTATTAGATGCCGATTTAGGGTTAGCCAATGTTGATGTAATGCTAGGGTTAAGAGTAAAACGAAATCTTTCTCATGTATTATCGGGTGAATGTGAACTTGATGACATTATTATCACCGGTCCTAGTAACATCAAAATTATTCCAGCCACTTCTGGCTCTCAATCTATGGTTGATCTAACCCCCTCTGAACATGCAGGGTTAATTCGTGCTTTTAGTGAAATGAAAACTCAGTTTGATGTGCTTATTATTGATACTGCTGCAGGTATTTCTGATATGGTGCTTAGTTTTACACGCGCAGCACAAGACGTAATGTTAGTTGTATGTGATGAGCCAACTTCAATTACCGATTGTTATGCTTTGATGAAGCTTTTAAGCCGTGATCACGGTGTTTTCAAGTTTAAAGTCGTCGCTAATATGGTACGTAGCCCTAGAGAAGGGCAACAATTATTTGCGAAACTAACTAAAGTTACTGATAGATTTTTAGATGTAGCACTTGAACTTGTTGGTGTTGTTCCATTTGATGAAAATATTCGAAAATCGGTGCGCAAACAACAAGCCATTGTAGAAGCTTTTCCTGATTCTCCTGCGGCAATAGCATTTAAAGATTTAGCAAAGAATGTAAGTAGTTGGCCAATACCACATCAAGCCTCTGGCCATTTAGAGTTCTTTATTGAACAATTACTTGATTATTAATCTTTAATTTGTATTTGAATTTAAGATACTGACCGTTTGTTGAAAATAAACTAATAACTAAATAAAGCGACAAAATATTTTCTAAAATAATTTTGGTGGGAATAGTAGAAAGTGGTAAAAGCTAAAGCCTATAAAAACCCAATTGATAAAACAGTTTTGCTAGAACAGCACACTGTATTGGTTAAACGAATAGCGTATCATTTGTTGGCTCGATTGCCTGCAAGTGTCATCGTTGATGACTTAATTCAATCGGGCATGATCGGCTTATTTGAAGCAGCTAATAACTTCGATAGTACTAAAGGTGCTAGCTTTGAAACTTTTGCAGGCATTCGTATTCGGGGTGCAATGCTAGATGAAATACGTCGTGGAGACTGGACACCTAGGTCAGTTCATAAAAATAGCCGCATGATTAGTGATGCTATTAAGCAGTTAGAAGCAAAACTAGGGCGAGATGTTAGTGATATAGAAGTTGCTGAAAAACTTGATATTTCAGTAAATGAGTACCATCATATATTAAGTGAAGTGAGTACAGGAAAAATACTTGGTATTGATGACTTAGGTGTGAGTGAAGATGCGCTTAAGTTTGATGAAACTTGTCATGGTGATGATCCATATCAAAGCATCGAGCATCGAGCCTTTAAAAAAGGACTAAGTGAGTGTATTAGTTCTTTACCCGAGCGAGAAGCTCTAGTACTGTCCTTGTATTACGATGAAGAATTAAACTTACGTGAAATTGGTCAAGTACTTGATGTTAGTGAATCACGTGTTAGTCAAATTCACAGTCAAGCAATGCATAGATTAAAAGCTCGTATGCAAGCTTGGCAAAGTTGAGTGAAAAATATACCCATGATACTTCAATATGCTGAATCCTGTATATTGAAGCAACATGGGTATAATATGTTAACCTATAAAAAAACTTTGAATGTTTAGCCGGAGGGTGCCTTGGATAAAAATATGAAAGTGCTTGTTGTTGATGACTTTTCAACCATGAGACGTATAGTGAAAAATTTGTTGCGTGATTTAGGCTTTACAAACATTCAAGAAGCGGATGATGGCAGCACTGCCTTACCAATGCTTCAAGGTGGCGATTTCGATTTTGTTGTGACTGATTGGAATATGCCCGGAATGCAAGGTATTGATTTATTAAAAGCAATACGCGCAGACTCAAGTTTAGCCCACATACCAGTGTTACTAATTACAGCTGAAGCGAAAAAAGAGCAAATTGTTATGGCTGCTCAAGCCGGCGTCAATGGTTATATTGTTAAACCATTTACAGCAGCAACACTAAAAACTAAGTTAGATAAAATTTTTGAACGTCTAGGTTAATTTCATTTAGGCGAGCTAATTAAGGCTCATTAATAAAATTTTGTAATACTTTGGTTTAAGTATTGAGGACTTTGCATGAATATGGCAATGGTGGGGCGTGTTTCTTTGGAGCAGGCTAGATCTTTGGTTGAATTTTTAGAAACTGATCAGCAAGACAAAGCGGATGCGCTTATTGCTGAGATTCAAAATCCAATTAATTCTGAACTATTTGCAGAAATAGGGAAATTGACACGTCAACTACATGACTCATTGACAAATTTTCAACTAGATTCCAGATTAAGTGATTTAGCCACTGCGGATATACCTGATGCTAAAGAACGTTTAAATTATGTTATTACTCGAACTGAAGAAGCAGCTAATAAGACCATGGATGCGGTAGAATCAATTTTTCCAGTTCTTGATAATATTGCAAGTCAAGTTCGCGCAGTTAATCCCGCATGGACTAAACTGATGGATAATGAGATCGATTTAAAAGGATTTAAAGATTTATGTGTAGATATCGACGGCTTGTTAGTAACAACAGGTAAAGAAACTTCAAATATTCATAGTTTGATGACTGATGTATTAATGGCACAAGATTTTCAAGATTTAACAGGGCAAGTTATTCGTAAAGTTATTGATTTAGTACGTGAAGTTGAAGATAGTTTAATTAACATGTTAACTGCATTTGGTATTTCAGCTGATAATATTCAGGGAAATGCAAGACCTACAGTGGGTGAAAACTTAGTTGAAGGGCCGATAGTTAATAAAGAAGAAAGAGACGATGTTGTTGAAGACCAAGACGATGTTGATGATCTTTTATCAAGTTTAGGGTTTTAACGGGAGCTAATGAATGTCATTTGAAGCAGATGAAGAAATTCTACAGGACTTTTTAGTCGAAGCAGGCGAAATACTTGAACTGCTATCAGAGCAATTGGTTGAACTTGAAAATGATGTTGATAATGCTGAATTACTCAATGCCATTTTTCGAGGTTTTCATACAGTAAAAGGTGGAGCAGGTTTTCTTGCTTTAAATGAGCTGGTTGACGTGTGTCATGGCGCAGAAAATATATTTGATTTACTTCGTAACGGACAACGCACTGTTAATGCTGATTTAATGGATACTATTTTATCAGCCCTTGATACTGTTAATGACATGTTTGCTTTAGTACAAAATAAAGAGCCACTTGTCGCGGCAGATGCCGAACTATTAGCAGAATTACATCGTTTAAGTCAGCCTGAAGGGCAAGAGACCGCGACACCAGAGCCTGAAATTGCAATTCCCGAGCATGTAACTGCTTCTCAAGAAACGCCTTCTGATTCAACAGATGATATGAGCGAAGACGAGTTTGAGCGTTTACTTGATGAACTACATGGCGGAGGTAGTCCTTCCTCAGCTCCAGACCCTGTTACCACAACGCCAGATCCAGTTACCACGACGCCAGTTAGTGCTGACGCTGGTAATGATATTTCCGATGATGAATTTGAATCATTATTAGATGAACTTCACGGACAAGGTGCATTCTCTTCAGATGTTAATACCGCACCGACCTCCGTCCCTAATGATTCTTCTGATGAAATAAACGATGATGAATTTGAAAATTTACTTGATGAGCTGCATGGTAAGGGCAATGCACCAAAAATAAGTCAACCAACTCCTTCTCCAGTAGCAAGTACTCAACCTCCGGCTGCTAAAGCACCTTCTCCAGCACCTGCGGCTAAAGCTTCTACTTCTGTAGCTGCTGCTAAACCGTCAGCGGGCAAAAAAGCGGCTCAACCGTCGGCCCCACAGGGTGAAACGACAGTACGGGTTGATACTAAACGACTTGATATAATCATGAATATGGTTGGTGAGTTAGTATTAGTAAGAAACCGTTTAACCAGTTTAGGTTTAAATTCTGATGATGAAGATTTAACTAAAGCGGTATCAAACTTAGATGCGGTTACTACCGACTTGCAAGGTGCGGTAATGAAAACCCGTATGCAGCCAATTAAAAAAGTGTTTGGCCGTTTCCCTCGTGTTGTACGAGATTTAGCGCGTAGTCTTAAGAAAGATATTCAATTGGTGCTAGAGGGTGAAGAAACCGATTTAGATAAAAATTTAGTGGAAGCTTTGGCTGATCCTTTAGTGCATTTAGTACGTAACTCAGTTGATCATGGTATTGAAGAGCCTGATGTTCGTGAAGCCATGGGTAAATCGCGTCAAGGTACTGTTATTTTATCAGCTTCACAAGAAGGAGATCATATACTGTTAACCATTAAAGATGATGGTGCAGGTATGGATGCTGAAAAACTAAAAGGTATAGCCATCGAACGTGGTGTTCTTGATGCCGAGTCAGCTGCAAGAATGCCAGATAAAGAGGCGTTTAGCTTGATTTTTGCACCGGGATTTTCTACTAAAACGGAAATTTCTGAAGTGTCAGGTCGTGGCGTAGGCATGGATGTTGTTAAAACAAAAATTACTCAACTTAATGGTACCGTTAGTATTGACTCAGAAATGGGTATAGGGACTGTTTTAGAAATAAAAGTACCACTGACCTTAGCAATCTTGCCAACATTGATGGTTGTAGTAGGTGAGCAAACATTTGCTTTGCCACTTGCATCGGTAAATGAAATATTCCATTTAGATTTAACCAACACTAATAATGTTGATGGCCAGTTAACAATCATTGTCCGTGAAAAAGCGATACCGTTATTTTATTTGGATCAATGGCTTGTCAGGAATTATGAAGAAAAAAGTCGTGATAAAGGCCACGTTGTAATAGTGCAATTAGGGAATCAGCAAGTTGCTTTTGTTGTAGATCGATTAATTGGACAAGAAGAAGTGGTAATAAAGCCACTTGATCGTTTATTAAATGGTACTCCAGGTATGGCAGGAGCAACTATAACGAGTGATGGCGGTATTGCTTTAATTGTTGATATACCCAATATGTTAAAATTTTATGCGAAAAAATCACCTGTAAATAAAAAGCTGCGTTCATAAAAAAATTAGAATAAATTGAGAAAGTAAATGGCCTACAAAGTACTCGTTGTTGATGATTCAAGTTTTTTTAGACGACGAGTCACTGATATTCTAAACAAAGATCCACAGTTAGAAGTTATTGATGTTGCAGTCAATGGACAAGAAGCAGTAGATAAAGCGCTTTCGCTTAAACCTGATGTGATTACCATGGATATTGAAATGCCTGTTTTGAATGGCATTGAAGCGGTAAAAAAAATAATGGCGCAGTCACCTACGGCTATTTTAATGTTTTCTTCGTTGACCCATCAAGGAGCAAAATCAACCCTTGATGCATTAGAAGCAGGAGCGTTAGACTTTTTACCTAAGAAATTTAGTGAGATAGCTCAAAATAGTGACGAAGCGGGCAGTTTATTACGCCAACGTGTTGCACAGTTAGCAAAAAAAGGTGGTGTCAATAGACGTAGCTTATTAAGAGATAGATTCTCTATTAAACGTAGCCAAGACACACAACCTGTTACGAGTGCTAGAAAACCGATAGCATCATCTACATTACCTTTAAGTACTAAAAGAGCGGCGTCGGTATTAAAGGCCTCTTCTGGAAAAAAATACAGTTTATTAGCTATTGGTACTTCTACAGGAGGGCCAGTAGCACTACAGAAAATATTAACATCGTTTCCTCAAGATTTTCCGTTGCCAATTATCATGATCCAACATATGCCGGCAACGTTTACAAATGCTTTTGCTAGCCGACTTAATTCTTTATGCAAAATTAGCGTAAAAGAAGCTTGTGATGGCGACATTCTCAAGCCCGGTTGTGCCTATTTAGCGCCCGGTGGTCGTCAAATGATTATAGCTGGTACAGAAAATGCAGCTAAAATTAAAATAATTGATGATAATTCAGCAAAAATAACCTTTAAACCTAGTGTGGATGTAAGCTTTGGCTCTGCGGCTAAAGTTTTTGGTGGTAATGTCTTAGGTATTATTTTAACGGGGATGGGAGCTGATGGCAGAGAGGGGTCTCGAATGTTAAAAGCAAATGGTTCAACAATATGGGCACAAGATGAACAAAGTTGTGTTGTTTATGGTATGCCACAAGCAGTTACTGCAGCAGGTATTTCACAATTATCCTTACCTTTAGATGCAATATCTAGTTCAATATTTAAGGAAATAAAGCATGGATAGGCTTAGCGTTACTGGCCTTATTGTTGCTATATTTGCTATTTATTTAGGCTTCATTTTAGATGGCGGCTCAATTGCTGTATTGTTTGAATTACCAGCATTCATTATTGTAGTTGGCGGCACGATGGGTGCTGTAATGCTGCAGTCCTCAAGTAGTCAGTTTTATCATGCATTTTCATTATTAAAATGGGTATTTACTCCTCCTCATTATGATCTCGAAGCAGGGATTGAAAAAATTGTCCTTTGGGCTGGTAAGTCAAGAGAATCAGGATATTTAGTGCTTGAGAACGCAGCCCTAGATGAAGAAGATAGTTACACTCAAAAGGGATTGAATTTACTGGCTGATGGTGTAGAAATAGAAAACCTTCGTGTATCTCTTGAGTTGGATCTTGATATCTATCGAGAACATAATTTGCGTTCAGCAAATGTATTTGAATCTATGGGGGGCTATAGTCCAACGATTGGTATTTTAGGCGCTGTTTTAGGTTTAATCCACGCTATGAATAATTTAACTGAGCCTGAATTACTCGGTCAAGGTATTGCCACTGCATTTATTGCAACAATTTATGGTGTTGGGTTTGCAAATTTAATTTATTTACCTGTCGCTAATAAAATAAGAGAAATCATTCATAAACAGACTATGTATAGAGAAATGATTTCTGAAGGTTTAGTTGCTATTGCTCATGGGGAGAACCCACATGCTATTGAAAATAAGCTATCAGCTTTTAGGTTAGAGCAGTGAATCGTCTGCGTAAAAGAAGACACAATGTAGAACATGATAATGTGCATCGCTGGTTGGTTTCTTATGCTGACTATATGACACTACTTTTCGCATTGTTTGTTGTACTTTATGCAATGGCAATGGTTAATGAAAAGCCTTTTGAAACCATCACTGAATCTGTTGGTCATGTTTTTCAGGCAAATGAAATAAAACCGAAAAACAGTGGTCATGGTGACGACATACTTAATGTAAATACGAGTAAATCAAATAAAAGATTGTTCGGTAATGGCCTTCTTGATGAAGCAGGGCCTGAATTACTTGAAGGTGAACAAACACTGTCTAATATTTCTGACTCTCAAGTAGGCAGCAATTTAACTTCTTTAGAAAAGGAGCTTCATGTTGCACTTTATGAATTGATAGAGTCAGGTTTTGCTCAATTACAAATTGATGGCGATTGGTTAGAAATTGAGCTCAATAGTGGTTTGTTGTTTCCAAGTGGATCTTCTTCTGCAACTAATTCAGCAAACAGTATTTTAGGTGTTATTTATGATGTTATTGGCGAAGTAAGTAACTTTGTGCGTGTAAGAGGCTATACTGATAACCAAGTAATTAAAACAGAAATTTTTTCATCTAATTGGGAGTTGTCTGTTTTTCGTGCCACCTCTATTTTACGAGTGTTAGAAGATTTTGGAATGAATCCTGCTCGAATGGCAATTGAAGGGTATGGACAGTATTACCCTACAGCTGACAATGCAACAGTTCAAGGACGTGCAGAAAACAGAAAAGTTGTTGTGGCAATTTCAAAGTATGGTTTGGAAAAGTCAAATTTATTAAATACACCGACAATCAGCCTTAAAGATGTTGAAGCAATTACTAAAGTGGTTGCGCCAGGTGAAAAGGCGGATGAAATCAAAGTTATTCGTCTGTCTACTGGTGGTATTAGAATAACGACAAGAAATGATAATGAAAGCGTTTTTGAAAGTAACGAACAACAAAATGATGGCAATAATTAGCCGTATAAATATTATAGATGCATTAGGAATAACACTTGGAAGTTTGGACAGTAGCAAATCAAAAAGGTGGTGTTGGTAAAACGACTACAACCATTGCTTTAGCAGGCCTACTAGCGGAGTGTGGTAAAAAAGTATTGCTAGTAGATACCGATCCACACGCCTCATTGAGTTATTATTTTGGTATCGAATCGGAAGATTTGGACTTAAGTGTTTATGATTTGTTCGTGCAAGTCTCATCAAAAGAGCAAATTTTACAAAGCTTGTGTCCAACTCAATATGACAATATTGATATTTTGCCCGCCACAATGGGCTTAGCAACGTTAGACCGATCATTAGGCGCAAAAGGTGGAATGGGCTTAGTTTTAAAAAAAGCTATGTCAAAAGTATCACAATGCTATGATTATGTTTTGATTGATTGTCCTCCTATTCTCGGTGTCCTTATGGTAAATGCACTTGCGGCATCAGACCGAATAATAGTGCCGGTGCAAACAGAATTTTTAGCATTGAAAGGGTTAGATCGTATGATCAAAACAATGGATATAATGCAAGGAGAACACGACAAGCCTTTTGTATATACCATTGTACCAACGATGTTTGATAAACGTACTAAGGCATCACTTTTAGCTTTTCAACAATTGCAAGAAACTTATCAAGAGCGAATTTGGCCCGGTGTCATTCCAATAGATACAAATTTTAGGAATGCCAGTGTCGCACAAAAAGTACCTTCTCATTTTTCAGCAAACTCTCGTGGAGTGTTTGCTTATAAAAGTTTATTAGATTATCTCTTGAAACCATCTCAAAGAAGTGTCAAATAAATGTCAAAACCATTAGCAGCAAGTAAAAAAGTAATGAAGAACTATCTGTCAGAATTGTTGACAGATGAACCTAATACGCAGGAAAGTGCTAAACATGAATTAACAGATAGAACTAACAGTAAATCTGTTGAAGATAAGCGCTTAGAAGCATTGCTGAAAAATGTTAATGCTGAGCTTAAAGTTAAAGAAGCTGATGTCACACCCCATAAAAGCATAAGCGAGAAAATTGATAGTAAAGAAATAATAGTTAACGATATTATTGAAGAAAATAAACTTGAGCCTTTAGTTACCCATAAAAGTACAGGCAGTTTTATATCTAAAAAGTCAAAAGCTTATCGTCAAGGAGATTTTCAAGCATTATTTTTCAATGTTGGGGGGTTGACTGTTGCTGTGCCATTAATTGAGTTAGGTGGTATCCATACAATCGAAAAAACTACCCCTTTAATGGGAAAGCCTAGCTGGTTTAAAGGTGTGATGCTTTATCGTGATGAAAAAATAAATGTAGTCGACACTGCTTTGTGGGTAATGCCAGAAAAGTGTGACGAAAAAATGAAAAGTTCACTAAACTATCAATATGTTATTATGTTGAGCAATAGCGCTTGGGGTTTAACTGCAGAAAACTTAGTTGATACAGTGATTTTAAAACAAGATGAGGTCAAGTGGTTAGATACACCAAGTAAGCGCCCTTGGTTGGCTGGTTTAGTAAAAGAAAAAATGTGCGCCTTACTCGATGTGGATTCATTAATTCAATTACTTAATGATGGTAGCGGAATTCATCAAGATGAATAATAATGTATTTAGTAAGTTTGAAATAATAGTAAATTTAAAATAATAGCAAGTTTGAAAATTCTTAAATAATTGAGGGGCAATTGGTATGTCTGATGAAAGACGCAATTCAAGCGATAAAACAGGTGAAAACGATGAAGTACTTCAATGGGTAACGTTTAAGTTAGAAAATGAAGTTTACGGCATTAATGTAATGCAGGTTCAAGAAGTATTAAGGTATAGTGAAATTGCACCAGTACCTGGAGCGCCACTTTATGTGCTTGGTATAATTAATTTACGTGGTAATGTAGTTACTGTTATTGATACTCGTTCTCGTTTTGGTCTAGAGCCGTGCGATGTTACGGATAATACTCGAGTAGTAGTGATTGAGTCAGAAAAGCAAGTTATTGGTATACTGGTAGATAGTGTTGCTGAAGTGGTTTATTTAAAAGCATCTGAGATTGATGTTGCTCCAAATGTTGGCAATGAAGAAAGTGCTCAGTTTATCCAAGGTGTTTCTAACCGTGAAGGTGAGCTGCTCATTTTAGTTGATCTAGATAAGTTATTGTCAGATGATGAGTGGGATGAGTTAAAACAATTCTAATCTCTTCTATGAGAGTCTGATTTTTGAAACTCTTTTCATTATGATTGTTGTGTTCACTATTAAGTTATCAGGTTTATGTCTTTGTTAGCTGTACCCATTATTGCTATTATTGCACTTTTAATCAGTGTTTTATGCCTTGTCATTATCTTCGTTTTAATAACGAGGCATAGAACCAAGTTTGCTGTGTATGAGTCTCAATCTCAAACTCACGAATTACTTGTTAATAACTTGCAATCAGCTAATGATAATTTAAATTTAGCTGTACATGACTTATCGATACAACAAGAGAAGTCTCTTACTGAAAATACGCTTGTTTCTAAGCAGCTTGAACATAGAATTAAGACTCTCCAATCACAAGTGAGCTCTCAGCAAGACCTTATATCTCAATTACAAACCGACCAAGGCGAGGATAAATTTTATTCTCGTGCAATTAAATTAGCAAAAATTGGTGCCGGTATTGAGGAGATAGTTACTGAATGTGAGTTACCTCATGCAGAGGTTGAAATGCTAATATCAGTTTACCAAAAGAAAACTCAGGGATAGATAGTGTTTTCTGTAAGCAAAACAAGTTAAACTACACCGTTTTAAATTCCATTTTGTATGAACATGGCAAGGAACTGTGCCCCGTGAAGTATTCTGTACTCCAAACTCTTCGAGTTGTATTTATATTTTCGTTTTTTATTCTATCTGGTTGTTCTAGCACTCAAGCTATAGATGAAAGTTTAAGCGATCCAAGAGACCCTATAGAAGTAATAAATAGACCATTTTGGACATTTACTTGGGACTATGCTGATAAGTATGTTGCTAAACCTGCCTCTGAATTATATACCACCTACACACCGCCTTTTTTAAGAACAGGCTTGTATAATATGGCATTAAATTTAAACGAACCATCAAGTATTATTAATAGTTTATTGCAATTAAAGCTAACTGACGCAGCAAAAAGTACGGGACGTTTTGTTCTAAATTCGACAATAGGTTTGTTGGGTTTTTATGATCCTGCTCGTGATTTTGGCTGGTCTGGAGAGCAAGAAGAGTTCGGTGAAGTATTGGGAACTTATGGTGTTGGAGATGGGCCATATATAGTTATACCTGGCCTTGGTCCTAGCTCAGTTCGAGAAGAAGTGGGCGACTACGTTGATGGCCTATACTGGCCTTTAGTGGTTATTGATTTTTGGCCAAACCTAGTACGATTAGGCATACTTGGCCTTGAAAAAAGAGCGTCAATAAGAGATCAAGAGCAATTACTACTTGAATCAACAGATCCTTATGAGTTCATTAAAAATGCTTATTTTCAAAATATGAACTATCGTTTGTATGATGGTAATCCGCCAGTGGTAATTGATGAAGATGAAGAAGCCGAAATAGATGCACTATTAGAAGAATTTGACGATTTAGATTAAAATTTATAAAAACATACCGAAGTTAGCCGTAATTTGTTAGAATGCGGCAATTTTTTACTGATACCAATTTGATTGAACTCACGTTAAGTTTTAAATAACGTAATCAATTTGGTATAAATATTATTGGAAATAGTTAGATGAATATCATTGAAGGTTCATTTCAGGCAAAAGGCAAAAAATTTGCGATTGTCGTATCACGTTTTAATCATTTTATTGTTGATAGTTTACTAGATGGTGCAGTTGATGCACTTAAACGTCATGGCAGTGTTGCTGATGATGATATTACTATTGTACGAGTTCCTGGAGCTTATGAGCTACCATTAGCAGCGAAAAAGCTTGCTGCAAAAGGTGATTTTGATGCAATTATCGCCATTGGTGCCGTAATTCGTGGTGGTACGCCTCATTTTGATTTTGTTGCTGGTGAGTGTAACAAAGGTTTAGCGCAAGTTTGTTTAGAGTCAGAAATTCCTGTTTCTTTTGGTGTTATTACAACAGATTCAATTGAACAAGCTATAGAACGTGCTGGAACTAAAGCGGGTAACAAAGGTGCAGAAGCGGCACTTGGTGCATTAGAAATGGTTAACGTTCTTTCTCAAATTTAGGAAAACTATTGTGAAACCTTCACCTAGAAGAAAAGCGCGTGAATTAGCAGTTCAAGCTATTTACTCGTGGCAACTTAGTCAAAATTCAGTTAGCGATATTGAAGTTAATTTTATTGCGGATAACAGTAAGCGCCGGTTTGATATTGAATACTTTCAACTGTTATTACGCGGTGTAACGAGTAATATAGCTGAATTAGATCTTGCTATTTCTCCTCATGTAGATCGCCCACTTGATGGCATTGACCATGTTGAAAAGGCTATTTTACGTGTTGCAGTTTTTGAGTTGAGCGATTGTCAAGATGTACCTTATCGCGTGGTTATTAATGAAGCTATTGAGTTGGCAAAATCATTTGCTGCAGACGATAGTCATAAATTCGTCAATGGTGTGTTAGATAAAGCGGTAAAGTTGATTCGTCCTCAAGACTAATAAACCCTTGAATAGCAAATAGCAAATAGCAAATAGCAAATAGTAAGTTTTAAATCTATGAAAGAATTTGAGCTAATAAAGCAATTTTTTACTGAACAAGCCGTTAAAAGGAAAGATGTACTTCTTGGTATTGGTGATGATTGTGCGGTAGTTTCTAGTACAGAAAATCAAAACATTGTTGTTACTACCGATACTCTAGTTGCTGGTGTTCATTTTCCTTTAGGTACTTCACCAAAAGCTATTGGTCATAAAGCTGTTGCGGTTAATTTATCTGATATTGCGGCCATGGGCGCAAAACCAAGTTGGATATCACTGGCTATTACTTTACCCGAGGTTAATGATGATTGGCTTAGTGAGTTTTGTTCTGGAGTTTTTGAACTGTGTGAGTATTATAATGTTCAGCTAATTGGTGGTGATACCACTCAGGGTCCATTAAGCATTACCATAACAGCACAGGGAATAACGCCAGAAGGTAAGTATCTATCTCGTTCTGGTGCTAAATCAGGTGACTGGCTTTATGTTACTGGTGAGCTTGGTGATGCCGCTTTAGCTTTACAGCATTATAAAGAAAGCGTTTTAACGGAAAATGATATCATTGAACAAGTTCAAAACAAATTAGACTTTCCAAAACCTCGCGTGCTTGCGGGTCAAGCATTACGTGAATATGCATCTGCTGCAATTGATATTTCAGATGGTCTTCTTTCTGACTTAGGTCATATTTGTCAAGCTTCCAATGTTGGTGCTAATATTGTTTTAGATGCTATTCCATTGTCTGATGCAATGAAAAAATCACAATCGTTTGACGATTCTGTTCATCTTGCTCTGAATGGTGGAGATGACTATGAGCTGTTATTCACTGTCTCTGAAGATAAGAAAGTAGGAATGGAAACCGCCCTATCTCATGCAGGTACGGTCATAACTTGTATAGGGCAAATAAATGCATCGCAAATAATCTCCACAACCTTAAATAATAAGGCTGTACCTATTAGAAATTCAGGCTTCGAGCATTTTTCTTCAAAAAAAAGTACTTAAAAATTGACCAATAAGTCTACATAGCGTTTTCAATAATTATGAAACATTCACAGCCCAAGGTTATTTTTGATCTTAAACAACCGATTCAGTTTTTAGCGTTAGGTTTTGGTAGTGGTTTAGCACCAAAAGCACCGGGAACATTTGGTACCTTAGCTGCAATTCCTCTGTTTTTGCTTTTAGCTATGTTAACGCCATTAGTTTACTTAGGTGCTGTAATAGTGATGAGTATTGCCGGTATCTATATTTGTGGTCAAGCGGCAAAAGACGTTGGGGTTCATGATCATCCAGCGATAGTTTGGGATGAATTTATTGGTTACTTTATAACAATGTTTATGGTGCCGGTTAGTTGGCAAAGTATTTTAATGGGCTTCTTGTTGTTTCGATTATTTGATATTTTAAAGCCTTGGCCTATTTCCTTTATTGATAAAAAAATATCTGGGGGCTTAGGAATTATGCTTGATGATATTCTTGCTGGAATCTTTTCTTTAGTTATTATGCAGTTAATTTTTTAACTTTTATTTTATTCTGTTTACTTAATATTTCTTGATTTGTATCAATAGTATTTCTTCATCTTTTAAGCTACTTTTAAATAGAGCATTAAATAAAAAGGCCTAGCGCTTGTTTTTTGTTTTTATGCCCTCAGCTATTTATTAGGGCGACAATATTATTGGAGTCGTTCTAAATCTCAGCTTTAGTTCACCGTACTTGTTTAAAGTAAATGTTAAAAGGAATACCTATGAAAATAAATCTTTCTGGTCACCACGTTGAAATTACTGCCTCGATAAAAGAAGACATCGAGGAAAAATTTTCTAAAATATCCAACCACTTTCCAACATTAATAGCCTTAGATGTTATTATTTCTAAAGAACACAATAAACACCAAGTTGAACTGACGACAAATTATGAAGGCGGGCGAATATCAACCAAAGGTGTTGATAATGTTATGTATCCAGCAATAACAAGCGCAGCTAAAAAGCTTGATGCAGCTTTAAAACATCGAAAAGGGCAATTAAAGGCTAATTTACATGCAAAGCCACAGAGTACGGCTCCAGAAATAGCTCACGAAAAAGTACAAGAAATGAATTTAGCATAACTTCTAAGAAGTATTATATATTTGAAAAAGCTGTGAATATTGTTCACAGCTTTTTTTTTACCTTATTTTAACAATTTAATACGCTTTATTATGTTTGCTGTGCGATACTTTAAAAAATTAATTTTCAATACCTAATCAAAAAGGGAAGCCTTGATGCTTAAACGTAACATTCAATTAACTAAGACTTTTTACGTTACTTTATTTAGTTTGTTTTCTTTAACACTTTTTTCTTGTTCTGAACCTGAGCAAAAAAGGGAAGCTCCTCCTCCAGCAGTATCAGTTTATAAAGTAAATTCAGAACAAATAGGCCGGCATAGAGAGTTTGTTGCTCGAACACAGGCTTTTAAAGAGGCTCATTTGCGCGCGCGCGTAGAGGGAGAATTAATTGAACGACACTTTAGAGAAGGCGCTGTTGTTGAAAAAGAGCAGTTGTTATTGCAAATTGATCCTGCAAACTATGAAGCGCTACTCTCTCAAGCAAAAGCTGATTTAGCCAGTAAACTCTCAGGTCAAGAAAATGCTAATCGTAACTTAAAACGCGCGAAAGACTTAATTGGTGACGGGTATATCTCTCAATCAGATTTTGACAGGTTAACAACTGAAGAATCTCAAGCTAATGCATCGGTAAAATCGGCACAGGCTGCATTGAAAAGAGCTGAGTTAGATTTAAGTTACACTACTATTTTAGCGCCATTTACAGGGCGTATTGGTAAAGTAAACTACAATGTTGGCAATATTGTCGGTCCAACAAGTGATGCGTTGGCAACGTTAACGGTAACAGACCCCATCTATGTTAGTTTTCAGGTGGAAGAAGAATTGTATTTAAGTTATTTACAGCAAAAGAGAAGTTCTGGCGAACGCAACGCTGTCAAAGCAGATTTAACTTTACGTTTACCAAACAATACTTCTTATGATGAACCTGGGGAGTTAGATTTTGCTGATACGAAAATTGAACAAGGCATGGGTACTGTAGA